>SAMEA3663085__coassemble_34_pt1 | contig 83352 bp, 69 predicted proteins | sample SAMEA3663085__metabat2_high_PE_025 | metagenome-assembled genome bin SAMEA3663085 (sample SAMEA3663085) | pig gut metagenome | biome: pig gut; feature: pig-associated habitat; material: faeces | place: France | collected 2012
GGGCTTACTCGGGACTTGCACCCGTTAGATAATGCTCATGCCGAGCGTACAAAGATAGGAGAAGTTATCATTTATAAGATGATAATTTCTCCTATTTTTATATAAATACAACATCTTTCATTTAAATCACCAATTAAGCCAACATACACTTCATATATTTCCTAACCTCTTTACGAGCAGCACAAAGACGATTTTCTACCTTCTTATATTTAACATCCAACTTGATTGCAATCTCACTAATCTGCATTCCATCGCATACGTTCATTCGATAAATCTTACGTTGATTTTCACTTAAGCGCGCAATTCCACGTTCAAGCAATTCGTTAATTTGCTGGACCGAATAGATTGATTCACCCATATTCGTGCAAATTCGAGAAGCATGAGAGTTCACGAAAAAATGTTCATAATCATATACACATTGACGATGGCGCCAATAATCACAAATCAAATTTCTGGCAACCGTATATACCAAACAAGGCAAAGTGACAGAAGATATCATTTTGTCCATTTGCAAGAGGCGCAGAAAGATATTCTGAACGACATCTTCAGAATCATCTGCATATTGTAATCGGGAAGAAACGAAAGCCTTCACTTCTTCATAGTGCTGAGAATAATAGTCAGCGATCAAATCGGATTTAGATTGTAATTGTTGCATCATGATTGTGTTGTTTCAAAAGTTTATCATTAAATTTCTTGCAAAGGTAATAAAAAAAACAAAGCAACCAAATTTTATAAGAAATAATTTGAGCCAAAAAGTCATAAATGAAACATTTCAGATACAATAAGAAACATTTTATCGCTCTTTGGCACGCCTTTTGTAAGTGGCAAACACAAAAACATATGAATAGTAAATTTAAAATTAAAACATATAATTATGGCACAAAAAGGTAATATTGGAGTAACGACAGAAAATATTTTTCCTGTCATCAAGAAGTTTCTTTATTCAGACCATGACATCTTTCTCCGTGAGATGGTGTCAAATGCAGTAGATGCCACACAAAAGTTGAAAACACTTGCTGCTCAAGGTGATTTCAAGGGAGAAATTGGAGACACTACAGTAAGAGTTTCTCTTGACGAGAATGCTGGTACACTGACCTTCAGCGATCATGGTATCGGAATGACTGAAGAGGAAATAGATAAATACATCAATCAAATAGCTTTTTCAGGTGTTACTGATTTCCTTGATAAATATAAGGAGAATGCCAATGCTATCATTGGTCACTTCGGACTCGGTTTCTATTCTTCTTTCATGGTTTCCAACAAGGTGGAAATCATTACCAAGAGCTACAAAGAAGGTTCTAAAGCCGTAAAATGGAGCTGCGATGGTTCTCCTGCATTCGAAATTGAAGATGCAGAAAAGAGCGAGAGAGGTACGGATATTATCCTCCACATAGCAGATGACTGCAAGGAATTCCTTCAGAAAAACAAGATTCAGGAATTGCTGAACAAGTACTGCAAGTTCATGGTCGTACCTGTGGCATTCGGAAAGAAAACAGAATGGAAGGATGGAAAAAATGTCGAAACAGAGGAAGATAACATTATTAATAATGTAGAACCTTTATGGACTAAGGCTCCAAGTACATTGAAAGACGAGGACTACAAGAATTTCTATCGTACCCTCTACCCTATGTCTGACGAGCCTCTGTTCTGGATTCACCTGAATGTAGATTTCCCATTCAACCTGACTGGTATTCTCTACTTCCCACGTATCAAGAACAGTATCGACATGCAACGCAATAAGATACAGTTGTATTGCAACCAAGTATTTGTGACAGACCAAGTCGAGGGTATCGTACCTGAGTTCCTCACCTTGCTTCATGGTGTCATCGATTCACCAGACATTCCATTGAACGTAAGCCGCAGTTATTTACAGAGCGACAGCAACGTCAAGAAGATTTCTACCTATATCACAAAGAAAGTAGCAGATCGTCTGAATTCTATATTCAAGGAAAAACGCAAGGAATACGAAGAGAAATGGGATGACCTCAAGATATTCATCAACTACGGTATGTTGTCTAAGGAAGATTTCTATGATAGAGCTAAAGACTTCGCCTTGTTTAAGGACGTAGATGGTAAGTACTTTACATTTGACGAATATAAGACCGTCATCAAGGACAATCAGACTGACAAGGAAGGCAACCTGATTTATCTCTATGCCAACAACAAAGAGGAGCAGTACTCATATATCGAGGCTGCAAAGGACAAGGGATATTCTGTGCTCTTGATGAATGGTCAGCTGGATACTCCAATGGTGAACATGCTTGAACAAAAGTTTGAGAAATCTCGTTTTGTTCGCGTTGATTCTGATACAATTGAGCGCCTTATCGTGAAAGAAGATGCCAAAAAGACAGACCTCAACCACGAGCAGACCGACAATCTGACACAAGTATTCCGTTCACAACTTCCTAAGATAGAAAAAACGGAATTCACCGTTGAAGTGCAAGCTTTGGGTGAGAACAACAAACCGGTAGTCATCACACAAAACGAGTGGATGCGAAGAATGAAGACCATGAGTCAGTTCCAGCAAGGTATGAACTTCTATGGTGAGATGCCTGACAGCTACACCATCATCTTGAACTCAGACCATACTCTGATAAAGAATGTTTTGGCTGATTCAGAAAGCAATACTGCAGAAGCACTCAAGCCTATCTTGGCAGAGATCAAGGGTCAGGAGGCTCGATTGGCAGTTCTTCATCAGGAACAGACCAAGAAGAAACCAGAGGAGATTACCCAGCAGGAAAAGGATGATGTTCATCAAACCGAAAAGACTATCAGCGATGAAAAAGGCAAGCGCGATGAAATCATAGGCAATTACGCCAAGGACAACAATATCGTTCACCAACTGATTGACCTTGCTTTGCTGCAAAACGGTATGCTAAAGGGCGCAGGTCTCGAAGCATTCTTGAAGCGCAGCGTTGATATGATCAAATAATAGATTATTCCAACCGAATATTATATAATAATTCCCCTCCCGGAAAGACAATCAAGTGCTTTCCAGGAGGGATTTTTATGTTGACAGATTAGAATCATAGATTACAAATTCAAGAAATAAAGGGAAACAGCAACAATAAATAAGTCAGATAGAACCAGTAAACAAGTCATTTAACATCAGCAAACAAGTCATTTAGCACCAGTAAACAAGTCAGTTAGCATCAGAAAACAAGTCATTTAGCACCAGAAAACAAGTCAGATAGCACCAGAAAACAAGTCAGATAGCACCGGTAAACAAGTCAAATAGCAACAGAAAACAAGTCAAATAGCAACAGTATCTCCGAAAAATACCACTCCTTCATCTTTTACAATATGATCCAAAACACCAATTGAACTTGCCCATTGAATGAACAACAAAGAAACTGAGGTTAATATTGTTAAAAAATACGTCATAAATTTTGCTATAACATCAAAAAACACTATCTTTGCAATGTTTAAAGGTAAGGATGAATATATATCATGCTAAATTACCAGAGAATGGAAGATTGGCAGAGTGACCGAATGCGCTGGACTCGAAATCCGGTATACCCTTTACGGGGTATCGGGGGTTTGAATCCCTCATCTTCCGCACATATCAATTTATAAACCATTCTGTTTTCGCCATTAACAGAGCGGAAAAAGATTCTAAAAGCAAAATAATCATGAAGAAAGTATTTTTCACCATATTCATGTTTCTCCCTTTAATGATGTCAGCACAGACCGTGTTGACACCAGAACAGAAGTTGGAGCAGGCTCAAAAGCAACTGGAAGAAGCCAAGAAAGCAGTTGAAGAAGCAAAAGCTGCTGCAGAAAAGGCGAAAGGTACAGATAAAGAACTGGAACCATCCATTGCAAACGAGCCAGCATCTACTACAATTAATGGTAAAACTATCGTAGTCAAAAATCAGCAAAAGAATACAGAAAGCACCAATGCTCCTTCAGAGACAAACCAAGGTTGGATTGTCCCTAAAGTAGAAAAGTGCACTGAAGTTGCCAAGAAAACGGTTACTACAAATGGTGTTATACTGAAAGATGACCCGAAGTATTTGGAGGGCGCAATACCAACTAATGAAAATGGAAAAATCGAATTTACCATGCAAACAGATGCTAACGGGAAATCTGCGAAACAGCTTTATGATCTTGTGTACAATTACTTCAGCAATTTAACACAAGACAAAAATAATATAGCTAGCAGAGTTGCACTTGTCAATCCAAAAGAGAATATCATAGCAAATACTATGGATGAATGGCTTGTTTTCAGCCAGTCATTCCTTTCACTTGACCGAACAGAATTCAGATATCTGTTGGTTGCTCAAATTGCAGATAACGCTTTGACCGTTACATTGTCAAAAATCATCTATAATTACGAAGAAGGACGCTCTACCGGCTTTAAGGAGCCAGCAGAAAATGTAATTTCTGATCGCTATGCACTCAATAAGAAAAAAAATGGCTTAGCACGCATCTTTGGCAAATTCCGCAAGGGAACTATTGATCGTAAGGATCAGATTTTCAGCGACATAAAAGCATTAGTTAAAAATTAACTTTCAAGTTGTTTAATACAATTCTTTCAAAATGCAAGAAGATAACAAGATACAGGATACAGTAAATACTGAATCCAACGAGAATAACGTAACAAAGACATCTTATGCCGTCAGACCCCAACATCGCCAGCGACGACTCATTGACTATGATGGCAGAGACAAGATGCTGAAAGTTCGAAACAAGCTTAATATTGCATTCATGCTTTTGGCTGTCATCGGACTCATTCTTTGGACTCAAACAGAATATCAAACTGCAAGTACCATTGTACTGATTATAGGAGTTGTTCTTAAAATTATTGAAGTCTGTCTCAGACTATTTAAGAAATAACATTTAAGATTTTAAGAAATGATATTAGGTTTTGTCTGTTCAAAAATCATGAGAAAACCATATATATATAGGAATAAGAAAGTAGTAAATGAATACCTACATAATGAATAAAATATTCACTACAATGCTATTTTGTGCTGCAACTACCTCGGTTGCAGCACAAACTGATTTTAATTCAATCAATGAAGATGGAGATTTCCGCCCAGCTTCCGAAAGAAGAATAAGTACAGATTCCCTCGGCTCTAATCAGGAAATTCCTAAAGGAATTAAGGTTTGGACGGTAGATGAAAGATTCGGCGACCAGCAAGATGCTGTTGTAGATACACTTCAGCATATGTACATGAATACGACTTTCACAGAAGGACTTCGCGGAGAATACAACACCTTAGGTAACATGGGCTCTCCGAGAATAGGACGTATTTTCATTGATCGCAGAAATACTCAGGGACAATTCCTTTTCACAGAACCTTATTCATATTTCAACACGCCCGTCAGTGATTTTCATTTCACCAACACATACTCACCAATAACCAACATCACACTCAATTCATGTGGTGACCGCACGAATGGTGAGGACGATTTCCATGCCATCTTTGCAGTCAATGCCAATAAGCGATTGGGAGCAGGATTCAAATTCGACTACAAATACGGACGTGGTTACTATAACGCACAAAGTACCAGTCATTTCAAATATACCATGTGGGCTTCCTATATTGGTGACCAATATCAGGCACATTTACTTCTTAGTACTCTCCACCAGAAGGTGACAGAGAATGGAGGTATTACAGATGATGACTATATCAAGCACCCGGAAATTTTCGAAGAAACATTTTCAGAAAATGAGATTCCAACTGTTTTAGAGAAGAACTGGAACAGAAACGATAATCAGCATATCTTCTTATCTCATCGCTATAGCTTAGGTTTCAAACGCAAAGTAAAAATGACAGAAGAAGAAATCAAGGCCAAGAAATTCGCTATGGAGCCTGCAAAAGATAATGCTGAAAGCGAAGCTAAAGAAGAAGCCATAAAAAAGGCGAAAGAAACCGGAAAGAAATTTAACGAGAAAGAATTTGATAAAGCTCAACAAGCCAAATATTCCGGAAGACCAGAAGGTGCTAAAATTGCAGGCAACGAACCTGCAGTGGAAGCTAATGCTGGCACTTTGAAAACAGATACAACCAGAATAGCAGTCAACGGTAAAGCTGTAGCTGATAGCTTATTGGCCATCCAAAAGAAGGCCAAGGAAGACTCATTGTTCTATAAAACTGAGTACGTACCAGTCACAAGTTTTATCCATACGCTCAAGTTTGACAATTACAAGCGTATATACACTGCTTATCAGACCCCAGCGAACTTTTACTTAAACGAATACTACAACGTGGGTAAGTTGGCAGGAGACTCAATTTACGACAAGACCCGCCATTGGGAAATGAAGAATACCTTTGCATTAGCCACTTTAGAGGGCTTCAGCAAATGGGCCAAAGCTGGCATCAAAGCTTTTGCAAGTTACGACATGCGCCACTTCGACTTGCCTACAATGGAGGGCGGTATAGAAAAATATAACGAACATACACTTAGTGTTGGTGGTCAACTCAGTAAAAAACAAGGAAAGCTATTACATTATAATGCCATTGCGGAAATAGGTATCGCAGGCGAAGATGCGGGTACTTTGGCTGTAGATGGAAATCTGGATGTAAATATCCCTTTCCTTGGAGATACGCTTTCAATTATAGGAGATGCTTTCTTCCATCGCGAAAATCCATCTTTTTACTATAGAAAGTATCATTCTCGACACCTCTGGTGGGAAAACGATCTCGACAAGATCATTCATACCCGCATCATGGGAACATTAAGGTTCAGCAAGACTCGCACTTCGTTACGTGTTGCCGTTGATGAAATCAAGAATTATACTTATTTGAGTCAGAGTTACAGCATTACCGATGAAGGTTTGAGAACTGGCGTTACAGTAACTCCTATGCAGAGTTCCAGTCCTATCAATTTACTTACTGCACAATTAAAACAGGACTTTAAGTTGGGCATACTGAATTGGGAAAATGTAATTACATACCAGCATTCAAGCAAGGAAGAAGTTGTACCAGTACCAGACTTGGATATCTACACCAATTTATATATCAAATTCTCTATTGCAAAAGTTTTGCATATAGACTTAGGTGCAGATGCCAGATATTTCACGAGCTACACTGCACCCGACTATTCTCCATATATGGGACAGTATGTTGTTCAGGGAAATGGTGACAAGAACGTAAAGGTAGGCAATTATCCGATAGTCAATGTCTATGCCAATGCATTCATCAAGCATACCCGTTTCTTTGTCATGATGAGTCACATCAACGCCGGACAGGGAGACAGAAATTATTTCTTGACACCTCACTACCCTATCAATGGAAGGGTATTCAGATTTGGAGTAAGTTGGAATTTCTTTAACTGATAAAATGGTAAAAACGAATTCTGTAAAAGCGTGGCTTTTAGCAACACGCCCCAAGACGCTTTCAGCGGCTGCAGTTCCTGTCATGATAGGAACTGCATTCGCCTGGCGAAATACAAGCGAACAATTCAATTGGATTCCTGCAATCCTATGTTTGCTATTTGCATGGATCATGCAGATTGATTCAAACCTTGTCAACGACTATTTTGATTTTAAAAAAGGTAATGATGACGAGACGAGATTAGGTCCTAAAAGAGCATGTTCAGAAGGATGGATAACATCCGACGCTATGGTGTGGGGAATCCTCATTACAACCCTTTTGGGATGTATGACAGGAATACCGCTTATATTATACGGAGGACTGGAAATGGTGATGGTGGGAATAGCATGTGTCGTATTTTGCTTTCTCTACACCACATTATTCAGCTACCACGGATTGGGTGATATTTTAGTACTTCTGTTTTTCGGTATCATTCCTGTATGCTGTACGTACTACGTCTGCATGCCTCTCCACCAACAAATTCCAACAGGTGAAGTCATCGCATCATCCATAGCCTGCGGTTTAGCAATAGACGCACTATTGATAGTCAACAATTACAGAGATATTGACAATGACAGGAGCAACGGCAAGATAACCCTTGCAGTACGTTTGGGAGAAAGCAAGACAAGAAGGCTATACGAATCAATAGGATACATCGCTGCAGGTATCATGATCATCCTCGTATTCTTCGATTTATATCAAATCGACAAGTTAATTCCGACGTATGCTCTATACCTTATATATATCATATTACACCGGCAATCCTATAAAGAGATGAAAAGAATCAACAAGGGAGCAAAATTAAATCAGGTTCTCGGCTTGACTGCCCGCAACATTTTAGTTTTTGGCCTCCTATCAGTTGCAGCCATACTTTCTGTAATATTTATATAACAAAGCTTATGAAACAACAGGTAAATCTTGAGATAATGGAATTCATCGAACTACAGATTCTTCCACGTTACAATGCTTTTGGAACGAGTCATGGCTTGCGCCACGTGAATAGAGTTATCAACAACTCCATCAAGTTGGCAGAAGTGACAGGTGCAGACATAAACATGGTATATGTGATAGCAGCATATCATGATTTAGGAATGGAAGGACCAAGAGCCATACACCATATCACAAGTGGTAAGATACTCCAGAGTGATCAAAGATTGAAGCGTTGGTTCAACCCAGAACAAATCAAAATCATGAAAGAAGCTGTGGAAGATCATCGAGCATCTTCCAGCAGACAGCCCCGAAGTATTTATGGGAAAATCGTAGCAGAAGCAGACAGAGATATTGAAGCTCATGAAATTTTCCTGCGAGCTATCCAATATGGAATAGAAAATTACGCAGAGAAAGATAAAGAAAACCAATGGCTCAGATTCTCTCAGCACATGGAAGAAAAATACTCCAACAATGGGTATATCAAACTCTGGATACCAAACTCACCCAATGAAAAAGCATTAAAGGAACTGAGGGGTATTATAGAAAACAAAGAAGAATTAAGAAGAACATTTGAAAGCATCTGGAAAGAAATTGAAGAATGCAAATAAAAAAATGAGAAAATATTTGGTTATTTCATAAGAAAGCATTACCTTTGCAAATGTAAGACATGACAAATGAATAAAAATATTTGGGGTCGTATCGGTTCGATCGGGTTACTCTTCATATTAAATCGTGAAACCGAGAAGACTTCTCTTGTTGATGGCGGGCCATATAAATCGCATTTGCAACTAAGCTGTAAAGCCAGTGGATTACAAAGACGGAGAGCTCTCAAACTTGTGAAAGTTCAGAGTTTCATCACATCATCGAGCGACCCCTCTCTTTTTATAAGTACATAAAAGTACAAACATCAATATCATGCCAGACAGTAACGCTAACAGAAACAACATGGAAATAACAGAACAAACACTTCAGCAAGTTGAGCGATTCATCAAGAAGATAGCTCAAAAGTTTCCACCTCAAGAACTCGATGAAACTTCTGTTCTTACAGATATTCATGTACGATGTTCTCAGGATAGTGGAGAATTGTTGGCATACAATGACGACGAACAGGAGATTACTCGCTGCGTTGTTGAACAATGGATAGACAACAAGGACGAAAATTTCTATGAGGAAGTTGCCAAGTGTTTGAGAGATATTCTGAGAAAGAACACAGCTATCGTTGATAACTTGGGAATTCTCAAGCCATACAGTTTTGTTCTCGAAGATGATGACAAAGAAAATCTTGGAGAACTCTATCTGGCAGATGATGACACGATTATTGTGGGTGGTGACCTGATGGAAGATTTAGACCATGATCTGGATACATTCCTCGATGATCTACTCAAAGAAGTATAATTGTGCTTTTAGTAAGAAAAGTAAATAATAAATTTTTTATAAATTAAATAAGTACATACTTATAAGAACTAAAATTGATTTAGCGAAATCAAGCAAAAGGATGAGTAACTGAGAAGTCACTCATCCTTTATTTTTTCTGAATACTCCTAATATATTGAATTCAAAATGCTCTACGAATATTAGTAGCTTATTTGGTAATTCTAAACCAATCTACATCTATCCAGCCACGATTGGTCTTACCTGCTGGTTCTTTAGCAACCATACCGACCTTGGCTCCAATCCATTTTCCTTCACGCATCGTAAATTCGTCACCTACCTTCTTAAAGGACTTTCCGTCTTTGCTAAAATAGAAATTAACCTTTCCCTGCTTAACAACCATTCGGAGATAAGAAGAATGATGCATGGCAGGCTGATAATCTATTTTATCAATGGAAGTCGGCGCAAAAGTGGCAAGCACCTTCACAGCTTCAGTTCCCTTCTTGTCAGCCTTATGACAGGTAATCTGCTGCAACTGGAATTCATCCCCTACTCTTTTGACAACCAAAGCAGAATAGTCCAATCCCATCATGATAATACCACCCAGCTGATTCTGGTCTTTAGCTGTTAATTGCAATTTAGCAGTGGCCGTAAAATTATCAGCAGGAGTTTTTTGGAGCAAGAGGTTGGGAGTATGCCAAATGGTTTCATCACTCTTATGGGTATAAATACGATACACACCCCAGGAAGTAGGCATACCAAACTGCTGTTGGTAATTAGCGTGCCACTGCCATTGCAAACCAAGTTTTGGAGTATTAAACTCATCACTCTCAACAGGATTTACATTCACATGAGTACTTGCTTTAGGCATCTTATAAGTCTCATATGGTTCACCACAATAACCTTTGGCAGGAACTTTACCCATCACTGGCCAATTATCCTTCCAAGTAACAGGCTGGAGATGTACAACACGTCCATAAGCTTCCTTATCCTGGAAATGAATAAACCAATCCTCTCCATACTTGGTATGAACCCATCCACCCTGATGAGGGCCGTTAATCTGACTCTTTCCCTGTGCCAGAACCTTCTTAGATTCATAAGGACCGAAAGGTGATTTAGAGCGCATAGCCACCTGGAAGCCAGTAGGCACACCACCAGCAGGGAACATAACCCAATACCAACCGTTTCTCTTATAGAATTTAGGTCCCTCGCAAGTACGGTTCTCCGTTCCATTTCCATCAAAAACGATGACAGGATCACTGATAGCCTTGGTACCATCAGCATTCAATTCTCTAACAGTAATAACAGAGGCAAAACGATTGCGGGAATTAGCCCAACCATTAACGAGATAAACTCTACCATCTTCGTCCCAAAGAGGAGACGTATCAATCATTCCCTTACCAGGAATCACGCATACAGGATCGTCCCATTTTCCAGCAGGATCCTTCGCCTTGACCATAAACACGCCATAGTCAGGATCGCCCCAATAAATATAGAACTCACCATCATGATAACTGATACATGGAGCCCATACACCGTTACCATGAGAAGGCTGATCAAACTCACTCTCTGGTTGAAGTTTCGTAACAGCATGACCGATGATTTCCCAATTCACCAAGTCTTTGCTATGCAAGATTGGCAAGCCTGGGATACAGTTGAAACTGCTGGCAGTCATATAATAATCATCACCAACACAAACCACATCCGGATCAGAATAATCCGCATTGATGACAGGATTTTTATACATGCCATTACCTAAGTCTGGATTCCAGACCTGAGAAACATAAGGGGAAGTCGAATGAGCCTTTTGAGCAAAAACAGTCGAACTACCACCTACCAAAGTTGAAGCTATCAGCAGATAGATTAATTTTGTTTTCATGTTTTAAGTTGTTTGTATAATATAATAGTACTTTTAATGATAAGGAGCAGATTCAGAAGGCAAGCCTGGTAAAACCCGCAGGCGATGTTTGTTACCATCAAAACCAACCTGCATAATATGTCCGGCCGTTTTTTCGGATGCTCCCAAGGACAATGCCACATGTCCCATCGTACGACGAAGATTCAATTCCACACATGGATTAATCTGCAATCTTCGTTCATCATCCGCATAAATCATCATATCCACACCAAAAGGTCCACTATAGATAGATTTTAGAACCGGCTGGAGAATCTCAATGATATGCTGACGTATTTGAGCCAATTTATCTAAGGAAACATAAGAAGCAAGAATTTCCTCTTTCTCCTCTTCAGAAGCAAGGACATTACCCGCATAAGCCCCCTTGATGGTTTGAAACAGAGATAATCCGCAATATTTCACCACTCCATCAACTATTTCAAATTCCATACCAAAATCTTTTACCTTATTATAATAAGGCTCCACAGTAACACCCCCTTGATGGCGAATCACGTTAGCAGCCCATTTCTCCATATCATCCAGATTGTCGAGTCTGGTGATGCCTGAATTTTGAGCAGTAGCAGAGAAAGAACTGTTCACATATCTGAGTCCACGACCACTTGAACTCCAAGGAGATTTAATAATCGCCTGTCCTTTTCTTGAAACCACATCTTTCAGCATTGCCACATCAGCAACAAAATCCACATGACTCTGGAGATTCTTGGCAGCCCATTCTCTACTACTTATGCATCTGATTTTATTCAGATTTTCAGAAGTAGGCAACATGATATCTGGGCACCCCAAATGTTTCAATTGAGAAACTAAGGCCTTGTCCCATCCCCAAGGATGAATACTGTCTATCTCCATCGTATCCCTGAAAACACCTTCCAGCTGTCTTGGCGTGATAAATTCCACCTTATTATATATATAGCCGAGATGTCTTACCTTATCATAAGCATCATCAATGGAATCCACCATAACGAAATCTCCTTCATCCGCCCAAAGAGCAGGAATGAAAGCTAAATCATTACGAAGTTGTCTCCCAGCATGAGGAGCCGTATAATTCGGTTGATTGACTGCAAGCGCCAAATCATGTTCAGGATTAAATATATGTAATTTCATACTGCAAAGTTAATAAAAAGCACTCTAAAATGAGAAAAAAAAGGCCCAAAAATGGGTTTTTAACTTAGAATAGTGCTAAATAATGAAAAAAAAGTTAGTTTTTGCTATCTAGAGTTTGCAAATTAGAAAATATTGATTACCTTTGCATCTATAAACAACACGAACAAACAGAAACTCATGGAAGAAGCTTTCTTCAGAACACATACATACCTGGTAGAGCATATCAATGCGCCAGTACGTCGGTCTCTCATGGATGAGATTGACTGGAACGACCGCATGATAGGTATCAAGGGCACAAGAGGCGTTGGTAAGACAACATTTCTACTTCAATATGCTAAAGAACATTTTGGAGCGAAAGACCGCAAGTGTCTCTTTGTGAACATGAACAACTTCTATTTCCAGGGTAGAGGTATAGCAGATTTTGCTGGAGACTTTGTTCGCCAAGGTGGAAGAACATTACTCATTGACCAGGTATTTAAACAGCCTAACTGGAGCAAGGAGTTAAGAAAATGCTACGACTTGTATCCAGAGCTAAAAATCATATTTACCGGGTCAAGCGTGATGCGACTCAAGGAAGAGAATCCTGAGCTCAACGGAATAGTTAAAAGCTACAACCTCAGAGGTTTCTCATTCAGAGAGTTTCTCAACCTGCAGACAGGCAATAACTTTCCTGCATTTTCTCTCGATGAAATATTACGCAATCACGAGCACCTAGTAAAACAAATCTTACCGAAAGTAAGCCCGATGAAGTATTTCAAGGACTACTTGCATCATGGATTCTATCCATTCTTCTTGGAGCAACGCAACTTCACGGAGAACTTGCTCAAGACTATGAATATGATGACGGAGGTTGACATTTTGCTCATCAAGCAAATAGAACTTAAATATCTAAACAAAATCAAAAGATTGTTCTATCAACTGGCAGTAGAAGGTGCAAAAGCTCCAAACGTCAGTCAACTGGCAGATAGCATTGAGACAAGTCGAGCTACGGTGATGAACTATATCAAGTATCTGGCAGATGCAAGACTCATCAACATGATTTATCCTGATGGTCTATTCTTCCCAAAGAAACCATCCAAGGTCATGCTTCACAATACCAACCTGATGTACGCTATCTTCCCGCTGCAAATAGACGAGCAGGAAATCATGGAGACATTCTTCGTCAATTCCATGTGGAAAGATCACAAAGTACACCAAGGCGGCAAGGATCATTTCTATATGGTTGATGGAACTACTAAGTTCCGTATCTGTGATGCTCATGCCACCAACAAAGTGAGATTTAATCCAGACACCATCTATGCCCGCTATAATACGGAAGTTGGTAAGGACAATAAGATTCCACTGTGGTTATTGGGATTCCTGTACTAAGGTAAATACAACAAAGACTATAAAACGCATCGGTTGGCTTGCAAAAGTCATTCGATAAAAAACGAATTAAATACAAAACATTTTTAATATTTTATCTAAAAGTAAAATGGCTAAAGAGAAAAAATTTATCACTTGTGATGGTAACACAGCTGCCGCTCATGTAAGCTATATGTTTACAGAGGTTGCTGCAATCTACCCTATTACTCCATCATCACCAATGGCGGAGCATGTAGATGAATGGGCTGCCAAAGGTCGTAAGAACCTTTTCGGTCAGCGAGTTTCTATCCAGGAAATGGAGTCTGAGGCTGGTGCTGCTGGTGCAGTTCACGGTTCTCTCCAGGCTGGTGCCTTGACTTCAACTTACACTGCTTCTCAGGGTTTGTTGCTGATGATTCCTAACATGTACAAGATTGCTGGTGAGTTGCTCCCTTGCGTGTTCAACGTATCAGCTCGTACATTGGCTTCTCACTCACTTTGTATCTTCGGTGACCACCAGGACGTAATGGCTTGCCGCCAGACAGGTTTCGCTATGTTCTGCTCAGGTTCTGTTCAGGAGGTTATGGACCTCTCTGCAGTTCCTCACTTGGCTACATTGGAGACAAAGGTTCCTTTCATTAACTTCTTCGACGGTTTCCGTACTTCTCACGAGTACCACAAGATCGAGGAGATGGATATGGAAGACATCCGTCCATTGGTTAAGGAAGAGTTCATCGAGGACTTCCGTAACCGTGCTTTGACTCCTGAGCGTCCTGTTACTCGCGGTACTGCTGAGAACCCAGAGACATTCTTCACTCACCGTGAGGCTTGCAACCCTTACTACGATGCAATCCCAGAGGTAGTAGAGAAGTACTGCCAGGAGATGACTAAGATCACTGGCCGTGAGTATCACCTCTTCAACTACTATGGTGCTGAGGATGCTGAGAACATCATCATCCTGATGGGTTCTGCTACAGAGCCAGCTCGCGAGGCTATCGACTACTTGAACAAGCAGGGCAAGAAGGTTGGTATGGTTGCAGTTCACCTCTTCCGTCCATTCTCTGTTGACTTCCTGAAGAAGGCTATCCCAGCTACAGTTAAGCGTATCGCTGTTCTCGACCGTACTAAGGAGCCAGGTGCAGAGGGTGAGCCATTGTACCTCGACGTTAAGTCAGCTCTCTACGATGACGAGCGCAAGCCATTGATCGTTGGCGGTCGTTATGGTCTCGGTTCTTCTGATACAACTCCAGCTAAGATTGTTGCTGTATTCAAGAACCTCGAGTTGCCACAGCCTAAGAACCACTTCACTGTAGGTATCGTTGATGACGTTACATTCACTTCTCTCCCAGAAGAGGAGGAAATCCCAATGGGTGGCGACGACTTGTTCGAGGCTAAGTTCTACGGTTTGGGTGCTGACGGTACTGTTGGTGCTAACAAGAACTCAGTTCAGATTATCGGTAACAATACTAACAAGTATTGCCAGGCATACTTCTCTTACGACTCTAAGAAGTCTGGTGGTTTCACCTGCTCTCACTTGCGTTTCGGCGACAGCCCTATCCACAGTGCTTATCAGGTAAATACTCCTAACTTCGTAGCTTGCCACGTACAGGCTTACCTCCACATGTACGATGTAACTCGTGGTTTGCGTAAGAACGGTTTCTTCCTGTTGAACACTATCTTCGATGGTGAGGAGTTGGTTAACTTCATCCCTAACAAGGTAAAGCGTTACTTCGCTCAGAACAACATCACTGTTTACTATATCAACGCAACTAAGATTGCTCAGGAGATTGGTCTCGGTAACCGTACCAACACCATCCTCCAGTCTGCATTCTTCCGTATCACAGAGGTTATTCCTTTGGATCTCGCTGTAGAGCAGATGAAGGCATTCATCGTTAAGTCTTACTCCAAGAAGGGTCAGGACGTTGTTGACAAGAACTTCGGCGCTGTTGACCGTGGTGGTGAGTACAAGCAGTTGACAGTAGATCCAGCTTGGGCTAACCTCGCTGACGATGAGGCTAAGGAGGATAACGCTCCAGCATTCGTTAAGGAGCTCGTTCGTCCTATCAACGGCCAGGCAGGTGACCTCTTGAAGGTTTCTGACTTCGTTAAGCACAATACAGTTGACGGTACATGGCAGAACGGTACTGCAGCATTCGAGAAGCGTGGTGTTGAGGCATTCGTACCAGTATGGAACGTAGAGAACTGTATCCAGTGTAACAAGTGTTCATTCGTTTGTCCTCACGCAGCTATCCGTCCATTCGTATTGACCGATGAGGAGCTCGCAGGCATCGAGGGTCTCAAGACTCAGGATGTTAAGGCACCTAAGGCTTTGGCTGGAATGCACTTCCGCATCGAGGTTTCAGTACTCGACTGTCTGGGTTGTGGTAACTGTGCTGACGTCTGCCCAGGTAAGAAGGGTGAGAAGGCGTTGACAATGGTTCCATTCAACGTTGACGCAGAGGATATGGTCAAGGAAGCAGCTAACTGGGAGTACCTCGTACACAAGGTAGCTTCTAAGCAGGATCTCGTAGACATCAAGCAGAGCCCTAAGAACTCTCAGTTCGCTCAGCCATTGTTCGAGTTCTCTGGTGCTTGCTCTGGTTGTGGTGAGACTCCATACGTTAAGTTGATTTCTCAGCTCTTCGGTGACCGTCAGATGATTGCTAACGCTACTGGTTGTTCTTCTATCTACTCAGCTTCTATCCCATCTACTCCATATACAAAGAACGCTAAGGGTCAGGGTCCTGCATTCGACAACTCATTGTTCGAGGACTTCTGTGAGTTCGGTCTCGGTATGGTAATGGGTAACAAGAAGATGAAGGAGCGCATCGCTCACTTGCTCGAGGAGGCTAAGGCTCAGGAGCATGTTCCTGCTGAGTTCGTAGCTGCTGCTGACAAGTGGATGGCTAACATGAACGATTCAGAGGGTTCTAAGGAGGCTGCTGCAGAGTTGAAGCCTCTCATCGCTGCCGGCGCTGAGAAGGGTTGCCCTATCTGCAAGGAGCTCAAGACTTTGGATCACTACCTCGTTAAGCGTTCACAGTGGATCATCGGTGGTGACGGTGCTTCTTATGATATCGGTTACGGTGGTCTCGACCACGTATTGGCTTCTGGTGAGGATGTTAACATCCTGGTACTCGATACTGAGGTTTACTCTAACACTGGTGGTCAGTCTTCTAAGTCTACTCCACTCGGTGCTATCGCTCAGTTCGCTGCTCAGGGCAAGCGTATCCGCAAGAAGGATCTCGGTTTGATGCAGACTACATACGGTTACATCTACGTAGCTCAGGTAGCTATGGGTGCTGACAATGCTCAGACATTGAAGGCTATCCGCGAGGCTGAGGCTTATCCAGGTCCATCACTCATCATCGCTTACGCACCATGTATCAACCACGGTTTGAAGCGTAAGGGCGGTATGGGTCGTTCACAGCACGAGGAAGAGTTGGCTGTTGAGTGCGGTTACTGGCACTTGTGGCGTTACAACCCACAGTTGGCTGATGAGGGTAAGAACCCATTCACACTCGACTCTAAGGCTCCTAACTGGGAGAACTTCCGCGACTTCTTGCTCGGTGAGGTTCGTTACCTCTCTGTACAGAAGGCATTCCCTAAGGAGGCTGATGAGCTCTTCTCTCAGGCAGAGAAGATGGCTAAGCTCCGCTACCAGACTTACGTTCGTAAGAGCCAGGAGGACTGGAGCGAGCAGATCTAATCTGATTTTCAGTAAATATCTATATAAGGTGGTACATCCCAAAGAGGGTGTACCACTTTTTTTGCACTATCCTTTATACCCCTTTGTGAGTTGCTTTAAGCACATATCTGGAATTTTATACTCGTATTTATGCACATATAGTTACCTTCTACCCCATTTGTGGTATATACCATACTATCATAATGTGACCCAAAATACCCCCGGGGTGGTATGGTATAGGTCGCAAAATCGCAGTACCTTTGCACCCAGAAAATAACAAATAAAAAATAAGATTATGGCACAGATTATTGTAAACGACGAAAAGCAGGAAGTAACACTTCCTCTCACATTGGCAGAATTGATAAAAATCAATAAAGTGTTCCAGCCAGAAATGGTAACCATTCAGGTAAACGAAGATTTCGTAGAAAGAGAAGACTACGAGAAAATACAACTGAAAGAAGGTGACCATGTAGATTTCCTATATTTCATGGGAGGAGGCGCTTGCTAAATTCAATAGAATCTCTGTCGTCAAGCAGGAATCAACTGCATGCAAAATAGCAAGAAAAAATTCTTAAAGAGAAAAAACTATTAAAAGTAGCATTTTTTAAGAAGTAAGACAGAAATTCTGTACAATAAAATGCTTATTAAATAGTTTAATATATTAGATTACGTTGTCGTTAATGTACGTATTCTGTATCGTTAACGTATTTAATAAGTGATAGTATTCATCCGTAAAAGAAAAACAGTGTAAGATGATTGAATTAAGTGAAGAACAAATTGAGAGATATAGCCGACATATCCTGCTTCAGGATGTAGGTCTCGAAGGACAGGAAAAGCTCCTCAATGCCAAAGTCCTAATTATCGGTGCAGGAGGTTTAGGCTCACCAGTATCTCTTTATCTGGCAGCAGCCGGAGTGGGACATATCGGTATCGTAGATGCAGACGTTGTTGATCTGAGTAACCTGCAACGACAGGTCATTCATCAGACCAAAGATTTGGGAAGACCAAAGGTGGAAAGTGCCAAGGAGAAGATGATTGGCATCAATCCGGACGTAGAGGTAACTACCTATCATGATTTCCTTGATTCCCACAATGCAGAAGAAATCATCCAGCCTTGGGATTTCATCATTGATGGAACAGACAATTTCCCAGCAAAATTCCTCATCAATGATGCCTGTGTTCGATTAGGCAAAGCCTTTTCTCATGGCGGTATTCTCCGCTTCCAGGGTCAGACCTTTACACATCTGCCAGGCACAGCATGTTATCGCTGTTTCTTCAAGGAGCCACCTCCAGCAGGTGTCGTTCCGACCTGTAGTCAGGCAGGAGTTTTAGGAGCCATTGCCGGTATGTTAGGAACCATTCAGGCTGCAGAAGCATTGAAATATTTCCTGGGCGTAGGCGATCTCCTGACAGATAGACTGCTCATATTCGATGCCAAGACGATGAATTTCCGCACCATCAAGGTGAAGAAACGTGCTTCATGTGAAATTTGTGGTGATCATCCAACCATTGACCACCTCATTGACTACGAGCAGGCTGCCTGTGACTTAAAAAAGCACTAATCATATATTAGTGTAAAATGTAAATAGATAAAGACTCGCTATAGCTTATGAAAATTAACGACAACGTAATCATAGTTATTTTTCCCTGCCGCAGCCTTCGGAGGTAGAGCGGATATCATGAGCGTATTAGCCCCAGAGGGTCCAGTTTACCAGGCAGGTACTTTGAGTGGAAATCCTGTGGCGATGGCAGCAGGTTATGAAACTTTGAAGCAGTTGGGCGAACCGGGCGTTTATGAACTCTTAGAAGAACGCAGCAATCGTTTCCTCTCCCGTCTTGAGAAGATAGTAGAAGGCAAGGGCATCCAGGTAAACCACGTGGGCACGATGTTCACGATGTTCTTCAACGACCAGCCTGTCCGCAATTTCCAAGATACCAAGAAAAGTGATCAGGAACGTTTCGCACGTTATTTCCGCAACATGCTGGATCGAGGCATCTACGTGAGTCCATCCCAGTTTGAGGGCAACTTCATCTCCCTCTGCCACACCGATGAGATTCTCGACTATGTATTGAAGTCGATAGAAGAAAGTATCGAATAGAAAAGATTTGTATAATAAGAAAGTAAAGTCACAATACTCAGCACCATCTGCCGGATATTGTGACTTTTATTTTCAGAAACACCCCAAGCCCAATAAAGAGCAAAAGCCTTGATTATAAGATACTTTATAAAACTTTTCTCCGTTTTATTTCTTGAGGATTCTAAATCCGAATTTATATTATTTCTTAGCCTGCAAACTGCTTATTTGCTCTTTAGTCAAGCCTGTAACTTGCATGATTTGACTTACTGGCATACCTAATGCAAGGAGATTCTTTGCAACAGCAAGATTAGTAGAAAGTTTTCCTTGCTCTATTCCTTGCTCTATTCCTTGCTCTATTCCTTGCTCTATTCCTTGCTTAATCCCCTTCTCATTTCCTTCCAGCCAGGCACTATACATCCCCAGGTTGTAATTATCAACCTGACGCTGGCTCTCTTCATATTTTTCCATTTCCTCCTTGCTCAGGCAGCGGCTGTCAGCCACTTCTGCCAAACGCTTGAAGATTTTCTTCTGCGTCTCAAATGGAATTCTTTCTAATGTAGTCATATGCTTCAATACGTAAATCCACTTTTCAAAATCTGTTACACATTCCTCCGCCTTCTTCGTGAAATACGGAAGATTCAAATAGATGAAGCGAAGCTTGTCTGTGAAAGGTTCTTCGCTATTTTTCTCTCTCAACATCACATCAGATTTGAACTGACTGATCTCTTCTCCGACATGAGGAGAGAAATTCATAAAACTGATCACATATACAGGAACCAGCTCATAAAATGAAGGCTTGTCCTTGGACTTTTCTTTCTCACGCTGATTGGTAATAGCCTTGCTGGCATAACACAACGTGCGATTCACGAAATTAACCGTCCAGTTGTTCTGCATCTCCACAATGAAATGCTTGCCCTCATCTGTCTCGCAATAGACATCATATATACAGCCTCGCAAATCCTTGGAATCTGCCAACTGCTCTTTGTCCTTGAAGGTGACATCCCTGACTTGAAATTCCCCCTCGAACAAATCGTTTAAGAAACTTATCAGCAAATCCTTGCTAAACTCCTGACCGAACAATCGCTTAAAGCCCCAGTCGGTAAATGGGTTGATGTATTTCGCCATAATATTTGTATGATTTGCCTACGCACTATTGCGTCTTCGAGGGCAAAAGTACGATTAATTTTTGAAAAATGCAAATCTGAAAGCAAAAAAATCAATATGATAGAGAATATCGGCGTAAAAACAAGGAAAACTACCTCGTCATTTTCGTAGATTTATGGGATATGAGAAGAAGCCCCAGATATCTGATCAGACAATTCAAAAGAAAACTATAAAGGAAAGAGTTCTAACTATAGGGGTAAAACGGGCTGAAAGCCCAAAGGCTCGTAGCCCATGACAGCATCTGGGTATACTCGCAGTCAGCAATGCGCCCTGTAAGGGCAAAAGCTTAAAAATATATTGTTTTTCAAAGTTTTCTCCCATTTCCCTTGCACCATTCAAATAATAATCGTAAATTTGCAGTAGATAAAATACGCAAGCTTATGAAAGAGAAAAGATATACATTGCCAGAAAAGCAGAAAGATGCAGCTTTCGCAGCAGAGCCTGCACCAGCCTATCACGGAAATGCCGCCATGGCACTTCCGGAGGACGAATGTGCAGAAGAAAATATTGACTGGAATAAGATTCCAGTTGGCTGGCATCCGGCAAATGAAGAAGAAGCCGTGGCTAGGATTGAAGCTATTGAGGCGGAGTATGAGAATGGGCAATATATTGATGCAGAAGAATTTGAAAAAGAACTAATTGCACAATATCCATGGCTAGCATAAGATTAACACTTTATTTCAAAAAGGAATTAAAGACTGTTATCGACTATGGATTAGTAGAATTCGGTAAGACCACAGTAAAGCGATTCCATAATGAGTATAAAGACATCAAGCATCGCCTGATGCTTCATCCTCTATCTTCACCCAGAGAGCCATTGCTTAAGCGATTCCACCGCCCTTACCATAGTACGATTATCAAGGAGAATTGGAAGATTATCTATCGCTACGACGAAGCCAACGACCTCGTCATTTTCGTAGACTTATGGGATATGAGAAGAAACCCTAGATTTCTAATCAGGCAATTCAAAAGAAAACTATAAAGGAAAGAGCTTATGAAAGAGAAAAGATATCCAGTTGGCTGGCATCCGACCAATGAAGAAGAAGCCGTGGCTAGGATTGAAGCCATTGAGGCGGAATACGAAAGGACAGGTGTTAGCTATAATGAAGAAGAGTTTTTCAATAAACTAAACGAAGAACGAACATGGCTAACTAACAAAGAGTAGGAGGATAAAAATATGGCTCAACCAATAAAAGCAATACCAACACTCTATGGTGAAGAGGCTCGTCGTTTCCAAGAAATGGCAGACGTAACAGAGCGCAAATATGATATTAGTCCCAAGCGAGACATCAAAAAAGATCCTCGCTATCGTGCTATGCGCACAATACTTGAAAGGTCGAACATAAAATAGAACTTTGCAGGTGGTTCAGAAACGGGCTGCAAGCCCAAAAGTTCCTAGTCAAGGGTAGCGCCCAGGTACACTTGCAGTCAGCAATGCGCCCTGCAAGGGCAAAAGCTTTATATAACATTTTTTGCCACCGACAACCATCCATAAATACTTCGGGATTGGTTTATACGAGTTCCCGAAGCTTACACTCCAGTATTATAGCAGACTCTCTGTGAACCATCAAATCAAATAAATCCTGGTCTATTTCTGCATAAGCAAAACTGTCACGCAAAGACTTTAAGCTAGAATAAGACTTCCGTTCTTTGCCTTTCTCATTTTTTACCAATCGCCAAAAGGGTTCATGCTGCAAATGATAATAGGGATTCTCTATGCTACATTTAAAAGGATAACTATGAGGAATATCCATGGGCAATCCCTCTGCAACAAAAATACTATCACCTGTATTCTGTTCACCAATATACAATCTCCATAACCTTTTAAACTCCTCAACCAACTCACTTGAAAGAACGATATGATTGTCTTTTATAATACCTCGCTGGCAAAGATTTAAAATAGCCAAGAGCAAAATGAGCTTATGCGGAGCTTTCACACCCCGCATAATCGCCCTTTTCATCTTTTCAAATGCAGACAGATAATAGACGATATCTTTATTCATTATCAAATAAGATGAGTAACCTTAATTTTCTTCCAATGTTTGCCGATGCCAAGAGCCATAGCTTGGGCATCCTTGGTTATCAGTTCACCCTTCTGCAAGCCAGCAATAGCTTGCTTCAGTTCCTGCAGAGCCATGCCACTCACACCAAAAAGATCCTTCAACACTCCATCATTCTGTTGCTGTTGCTTCATAATGAGTGGATATTGGGCATTGGCATAGAAATCAAAAGAAGCTTTCTTAAACGAATCCATATTCTGTGTGGCAAGGATGATGCTCATGCCCTTGTTTCTACCCACAGCTATCAAGTTCTGCAAAGGCTTGTTCTCAAAACCAAGCATATAGTGAGCCTCATCGATGATGGTGAAATGGCGCAGCTCCACCCTGTCCTCATTCTTTGCCTGTGGAGGCAGTTGCTCATAAATATTGTTCAACTTCGATGTCACGAAATATACGATAGCCTTTGCCATAATACCTTCCTTGTCAAACTTTCCTAAGTTGATAATATAGCAACCTTTCACCAAATCCACCTTGTCTTCCTCTGCAAAAATATTGTTAAGTATCAACTGGTTCAAGACTGATTTTACACTATCCATGTCACCCTGTTTCTTCTCAGGCATCAACATCGTGTAATGGTCAAAAACTTCCTGAAAGGTGATTGGTTTCTGGTTCTTCACCTTGTAGGCATTGATGATAGCCTCGCTCAGTCTGTTGTCCATCAAAGCACCTATCTTAGCAGAAGATATGGCACAGATGGCATTTGCCAAGGTCGTAGAATACAAGTGGATTTCATTGACAGGTCTACCCGTGAAGTCCTTGAACGGAGTAAACGGCAAAGGTTTCTCCATCGGATTCAAGATGGCAGTGGAATCGGTCTCAAACTTTGACAGCCAATCGACATGAGCTGGATCTGAGAACTCCCCCTTGTAATCGAACAAGAGGAAGTTGACAGGATAGTAGGTATCAGCCGATGCCATTCTGATTTGGTTGATAAGAACAGCCAATAAGTTTGACTTACCCGAACCAGTAGTTCCTGCTATCAATATCTGTGTATTTGGAATAGCAGTACTGTTGATGTCTAAAGCCGCATCCATTTCATCCTCATACTGCCCAATATAAATATTCAACTCAGGAATATCCATCAACGACTTTCCACCTCTCAACGGAGAGAAGTGCAGCCATTCATCAATACCTCCTTCTTCCATCAAGATACTCTTACCCCTCATCATTTCGCTATAAAGCACCTTGCTCAGAAAAGTAGAGTTCTGCCAGTCGGCATCTATATCACTATAACGCATCTTGATAAGAGCCACGAATACCTCCTTTATATTCGACTTGGTAAAGAAAGAACCACCCAATGGCTGCATACCTGCTGAGGTTTGCAATTCCTCTACCTTTGCCTTGCTTCTTGGTGTCTTATCACTCAATCCTACAAGGAGGCAGATTCGCATAACTGTAGTAAAGTTCAGTACTACAGGGCGAACCATGTCTGAGTAATCTGAAAGGTTCAGTTTCTGCTCGATGGCATATTTCACATCTTCAAGCAAATCATGCGTTCCTTCCAGAATTCTCATTCCCTCAAATTTTATATCTTGTACATTCATTTATCCTAGAATTCGTAAGTTTGTAAACCAAAGTAATCATCGCTGACAGTAGTACACTGGCTTTCCTGGTCTCTATGTAAAGTATAAGTTCTTGCCACATAAGCCACTATCTTCTTAAAATCAGTCTCTGTCGTTATTTCCGTATCTGTACTTAACAAAATGGTTTGATGAGCCAAATCCGGGAAATAACGGTTGATAATAACTTCACGACTCTCCTTGTCAAGAACACCCATCACCGTATCTATCATTACAGGAGGGTCGTAATCACCCAATTCATACAAAACTTTCAGCAACACCTGCATCACAGTCTGCTTGGCACCGGCGTTCAGCTGACTCAAATAAATCTCATTACCATTCTTATGGAATATCTTGAACGAGATTTCATCCGAATCATCTGCCGAAAGCTCGACCCTACCGATATAACCAGCGTAAATCACCAAGTTAATGTTCAGCTGTTCTTTCATCATGCGCTCAATACTTGCCTTCTTTGCCTTAAGTAACTTACAGGAAAGCGACTTGAAGAAGCCAGGAAGTTTGCATAGCATATCATATTGAGGATCTGGAACTTGCGGCATATCATAATCATAAGTAGAGATTTTTCTCTCCATTTCTTTGATAGCATTCTTCTGTTCCACGATTTTTGCCTTCAATTCCTCTATTTTTCTATCATTAGTCTCATAGAGTTCGATAATGCTATAATCGTTTCCTGTCAAGGCACGTTTGTATTCTTCCAGTTGTTCCTGCTTCTTTGGAATATCCGCCAACTCTAAGTTTAAGCTTTCACGTTTTTCATCCAGCGAAAGATAAGGATTGGAATATGATTGCTGAATCAGGTTTCTCAACACATTGACATCTGCATCACTCAGAAAACCATATTTGTCATTATAATCATCGCTGTTGTCTTGCTCACGTTTGATTTCCGCAATAATCTCGGCAATAGAAACCTCGCCTACCTGCGGGTATTTCTCCTTAAGCAATCGTATTACATCCTGGGTAACCTTTTCTATCTGTTGGTCATTGAGGATATTGCCCCTTGCAGAAGCCACCTCCTCCTTCTCGTTCAGAACAAGTTCCACCTCGGTACTGATACTATTAGCAACCTTTGGCATAATTACTTTCCACTCTAAATCTTTGGAGATAGCCTCAGCATCCTGTCTATAGTCCTTTTCCTTCTGATAGAAGCTGTTGATGCTCTCCTCTATCTGATGCATTTTATCACGAATCACATCATCCGAGTTCCGTCCCTCCTTCAGTTGCTCATACTGTTGCTTATGATCATTGGCATAGTTCAATGCTTCATTGTAGGCATCGTTAAGACTTGCCACATCCCTTTCCATCTCCACCTTCTGTTTGGTCAGTTTCAAGTATTCTGCACGCAGGTTCTCGTTCTCCAAACGTTCCGCCTTCTTCTCGTCAAGATAAGCCGAGGCTGCGTTCTGCAACTGAGTGTATTTATTGAAACCCATCACCGAATTGATGTTCTTCATGATGAGCTTGTTGATTTGTTCTTCCTTCACGAGATCGGAAGTCTTCATGGCATCAAAGAGGAAGTAGTTGCTCAATTCAGCAGGCAGATTGGCAGAGATAATCTTGTTGACTATCGCTTCATTGGTGCTGCGTAGGATAGCCGTGGAACCAGAACCATAAGTATAACTGTTACCATTCATATTGAGCACATTGCTCTCCTGTATCTTGCCATCCACAAACCGATAGGCACGACACAAGCGATAAGGCGTTTCTTGTCCAAGAACCACCCCAGAGAAAGTAATCTCTAACATGATAGCCTTGCCTTCTATACCGCTCTCGTTCTTCACACCAGAATTGAAGAGTTCCTCAAACTGTCGCTTGTTGGAAATCTTCAACCCATAGAGCGCAGAATAGATGGCATCGAAGAGCGTTGTCTTACCACAACCATTGGCACCACCTATCAAGATGATAGGACGGTCACTCGTTACCTCCAAATTCAAATCCAACTTTCTGTAGGTCTTATAATTCTCTATGTAGATACGCTTCAGTTTCATTACTTTTTGATTTCTTTGAGAGCTTTCTTGAGTATTCTCGTCACTTTCTTTTCCTCAAGACTTGGCTCATTTTGGTTATTACGTTCTTCATGGAAAGGCTTGAGGATATAATCCTTGAGTCATTCTGCATCTATACCTTCCGATTGGCATGCACTCTCTATAAGCTGCATGTCTTCCTGCCTGATTCCATAGTTCAGGAATGTTCTGTCCAAGCTTTTCTTCATACCTTATTATATATGATTACCTTATTATAGGGTTTCCAGATGCAATGCCGACCACCCATCAATATTGTCTGTATTCTCGATAATGCCTCCAGGATAATACCAGTTACTTGTTCTTTCGTCCTTGATAAGCACACCACCCACTATCTTCTTGCCTGTAGCTTGATAACTGGAGATGTAATCCAAGAGGGCATTGTTCTTTTCTGGCGCATCCGCATCGCTGCCCTTGGTTTTGGTATCGAAGAGACAGATGGTACCCGACTTCAGTCTGACGATGAAATCCACATAGAAACAACGTTTCCTACTACCCGAATCCGTATAAGGAACGGCGAAATGCTGCTTTCCCTCGTCTCCATTCTTGTACCACCACTCCACATATTCCATCTTGTCATCCAACCAACGTGCAAACTCTTGCTCGGGTCTCGATGCCGTAATCTGCTCAAAATAAGGATACAAGGCATGGTTGAAGATTTCGCCTTCCGTGGTTCTCACCATTGCCGCATTATAGAGACGAGTCTCCGGCACTTGCCATACAGACTGCTGATATTCCATCGATACCTCCTTGGCATTTCTCTTCAGCGTAGCCTCGTAGGTAACCAACGCCTTGCGTATCAGTTCCTCAAAGTGCGGACGGTTCTGATGATAGAGCACCACCTTAGGCACATCCATCGAAAAGACTTGCAGGTATTCCTCCAAGGCACTCTCGATGGCTCCTTGCAAGACTGGCGTACTGTCAAATTTAGAGAACCCACCCACATTCTTACGGCAGAATAGCGTAAAGAGATTCTGTAATTCAGATGCGTTCAGAGCCAGCCTTGCCTTGTCTGTTATCTCCACAATGCCCGAATCACCCGTCAATGGGGTGTCCTTCGGGATTGCCACCAAGATTCTTGATACATCGGTCTGCACGCCATGTCGCTTAGCATTATAGCGATTCAACTTGATTTTGGCATCCATGTCTGCCTCCTTTTTTTTCACCTCATCAGCATCCTCTGCCTCACCATCATCCTCAAAGAAATCTTCTGCAGAGAAGAGCAACAACGGGTTTTGTTCCCATTCCCGTTCCATGGTCTTATAGAAGATGCTGCGGAACTGGGAGCCCAAGCGGTTTCTTGTTGCCCCATGCTTATCCGTATAATAAGAACGGAGCGTGATGTTCGGCAAGTCTTTCTTGCGATTGGCGTAGAGGGTGCTGATATAGTTCATGTCATCTCCCACAATACTAATCATGTCAGCCGAAAGGTCGGTATAAACATAACCGTAGTTCAGAATGTCGTTCTTATAAAAATGCTGCTCTGGCATTCGGAGTATTCGTCCCACGGTCTGAGTGGTAAAGGTCATACTCTGCAATTCTCTGAATATCAGAAGGACAGAGGCACGAGGACAATCCCAGCCCAAGGCTATGGCCTGCTTGAACAGCAAGACCTCGGTAATATCATCAGAATGAGTGATATTCTGAAGATTGGGCGATTTATCCTTTGATAGCCATACTGCCAACCTGCCATTTGCCACGCTGATGTCGCAAACCTGTTCTAAGTAGGCTTGCATCTCCTCGGCGATGGTCTTGTCCTTCGACGACATAGATTCACTGCTATCGTTAGGCAACTGAATGAGCAACAGCGGATTGATGCCATATTCCTTGTAAGCCTCAGCCAACTCTTTGCGCTTGTCAAGTGCTTTCTTCAAGAGTCGCTGGTTAACCGTCAGTTCCGACTGTTCCTTACTGCTCTTCACATTCGGATTCAGTTCTATGCCCTTCTTAATCATTTCTTCATTGATTACATCTTGACGTTTCACAAGAACCGCATGATAGCTTTGGGTGACTGGCGTTGCTGATACACGAAGTTCTATGTGTGGCTGGATAGCTTGCAATACCATCTCGCTTTTCTTGGCATTACGTCCGGCAAACATGTGTTCCTCGTCTATGATAACCACCACTGGCAGATGCTGCTCTATCTTGGTCCTCCGTATCAGTTCATAGAGCGTGCGGTTCTGCTCATTGTCACGTATCATGACGGCATTATCCTTATTGATGCTCTCCCAGTTCAAAAAGAGCACATCGCCAGGATGCAGACCATCCACATGATCACACTCATCAAACATAACAGGACGCAACGATCTTCGTTCACTAAAGAAATTGCGCATGGAGCGATAACTCTGCTGATGCAACTTGTTAGGAGCAATCCAAACCCATGCTACACGAGAATATCGGCATTGCCCATTCATAGGGAGGTCACGAGTCAGTTCATCCAGCAAGGTACTCACCATCACCGTTTTTCCTGCTCCTGTAGGAGCCTTGAATATCAACTTTTGGCGGTCTTCAGAATCATTGAGCATGTCAATCATCTTCTGTTTCAGTTCACGTACCGCCTTTTTCTGGTAATCTCGTAGTTCTATCATTTTCGTTACCTCCTTAGTCTATTATGTCATTAGTAACATTATCTTCTTTCTCCTTCAACACATAATCATAGTCATCGTTGAGAGCTTCTTTCACAACCTCCTCGTTTTGCATGGCGAGTTCCTCGTTTTGCTGAAACTCTTTCATCATAGCCTCACTATACTTTTGCTTTGGCAGAATATCCGTTCTACCTTCTAAAGCTTGCAAGAAAGCATCTGGCATGGCACACAGTTCTATAACAGGCATGACTTTATGGAATTCGTCCTCATATGCGTATGCGCCATCACTATAAACATAAACCTTCAAAGGATTCTGCTTGGTCGCAACCTCAGCTATCATCGGAATAATAATACTGACTACACGCTCGTCGAGGACAACAAGCATCTGTCCAGCCTCATCCTTAAAATAGCGCAATACGCTCTTCTTAAATTTCTTGCCTCCAAATGTTTCTTGCTCTTGATAGATATTGTTCTTGATGCAGAGGAGGTCTACGAGAGAAGCCATCAATGCTCGACGACTTTTGAAGTTGCTTTGGTCACGAGGCACAAACTCCGTTTTATAATAACGAAGATTATTGTGAGTCAAGCCAGGGACTTCTTCACCCTTCTGGTTCGTATAACCATTAATGACTCGTTTGTTTCGCTCGTAGGTTACTTTTTCGCAGATGTTATTCTCGTTGTTGGTCACTAAGATACATTTGCGATGACCGCCGTCTTCTGAGTTCAATTGCATCGTTGCATGGAGGGTCGTGCCTGAACCAGCGAAGAAGTCGAGGATAGTGGAGTTCTTAGGTCGCAAAGACAACAAAAAGGTGATTAACTTTATTGGCTTTGAAAAATCGAAAACAACTTCACCGTCAAACATATCCTTCAGTAAAGCGCTACCTTGTTTGGTGGTAGCAATATTCCTCAAAACAGAAGGAGGATTAATTGTATCTCTTTCTTTTCTACAATATAACTTTCCATTATCTCTGAAATAGAATTCTATAACTTTCTGTCCTTTCGAATCAAAGGTTTCATTTCCAGCGAAAAAGGAATCCATCTGATTTTTTTGTGTCCAACATGCTGCCAACACAACATCTTCCTTCAATTTTTTATTTTCACAAATAAAGCGTCCACTAATTAGTTTAGTTTTCTCTGAACCACCCCATTCTCCTGAAAGTTCAAAACCATCAGGAGCTTCAAATTTTGTTCCGGCTTTAAAATGATAATTAAATTCAGCATTCTTTGCTGACTTCTTTTTTAAAGCTCTATCATCTATTACACCTTCTCCTCCACTGAAATTAGGAATAATACTTTTATTCAGTGCATAAACAAGTACATATTCATGAGTTCTAGTAAAATGTCCTGCAGAAGTTCCCGCTCCTAAATCCCAGACCATATTAACTAAGCAGTTATTTTCGCCATAAATATCATCACATAGTAACTTTAAAGCAGCCTGTTGATTATCATCAATAGAAATAAAAATCACTCCCTTTTCCGAAAGTAACTTCTTGGCAATTTTCAATCGACGATTCATAAAAGACAACCATTTAGAATGGCGATAGCCATCTTCTTTATCTACAAAAGAGTCATTGTAGATAAAGTCTTTATTACCTGTGTTATAAGGAGGATCGATATAAATTACATCAATCTCCCCTGCATAAGCATAAGTAAGAGCAGCAAGAGCATTGAGGTTATCACCTTCTATCAACACATGGTTAGGCGAACCTTCTGGCGCAGAATCCAAACGCTTGGTGGCATCCTCTACAAAAACAGGAAGTTTGTCTTGCATTTCATCCCATGCTTCCTCAGAACTCTCCTCCCACACAAGTCCATAACGTTGCTTATCGTTGATAGCAGCCAACAAGTCGTGCTTCAAATCTTTATCAATCTGAAGCTCATTTATCTGCTGGCGCAAAGCTTGCAAATCTATTTTCTTTGCCATATCGGTGTCTCCTAGCCCTATAAATATGCTCCACCGATTCCCTAAGCAGAGAAGATTGTTTGTGTTTGTAATGGCTATAATAAAAAGAAAGGCATAGGAATCATATTACTTCTATATAACCCTTGATTATAGAGGCTCTGGAAAATGCCTTAGACACCAAGGAGAAGCAATAGACCCTACGCCAAACTTGTATATATAGATAGCATAGGGAGCACCCTCTTCTTATTTAAGAAAAGGGCACACCTATGCCTCGCGTATATACACGATGCGTAGACGCCTACCACAATCTTCCTCTGAGTGTCTATTTGAATTTTCCAGATTCCTATAATTCAGAAGAAAACGTCAGTACACGTCTTTCTTATTAAAATAGGCCAAGCCATGGACTTTTACATAGTCGGCGACTCATCGCCAGCCATCCACAGCAAGACATCGGCAAAGGTAATAAAAAGAATTGGCTTCACAAAATTTTGGGTCTTTTTTCTTGCATATCTCATTTACTTTTCTTATCTTTGCCACCAAATTAATAACAATAACATTAAAAAGGAGGTTATTATGCAAGCAACAAAGAACAATACAAAGGAGGAAACCATCAGAAAGTTTAAACAACTCCTAAAACATAAAGAGGAGATGCTCGAAAGAGCAAAACAATATGATGGGATTGACATTTATACTAAATTTGCAAACGCATGAAATAGTTAGCCATCAAAACAACCACATGTCTCTGATGTCAATTTAACGTTATAGTTTGCATGCCTTTTAATTTTCCAGATAGTTCATCATATCCTCCAATGTATCGAAGTTCTTGACATTCCCCCTCTTTACATCCATAATAGCTTCCAGCAAATCGTCCTCATACACTTGTGGTCTATTATGCTTTTTATCATCCATAAAACGAACCGCACGCACATGGCCAGAGCGACAAACCTTCGACTTTTCCTTCTTGGAACAATCAAAAGCGTTCTTAAAATCTATAGTAATCTGCTCCATAGTTATTTGGACTTTAAATTAAACATCTATTTAACAGTGCAAAATAACATATTTTCCTATAAATAAGACTATTAACACGCGCTTTTAATAAAATATTAACATAACTGCAGTCCTTCCTCTTCTACATTATTATAAAAAGGACTGCCAATTTTGCTATTCCAGTCTTTCATTGAATACACTATCGGGTGAATCATCTGATTGATTTTCCAACCCAATTCCCAAAACGGATAAGTATAATCATCATGATCTTGCTCATCTATCTTATCCTTGTTCAGAAGCACAAGGAGGTCCCAGTCGGAATCTGCCTTCGCATCTCTTCGCGCCCTTGACCCGAAAAGAATGACCTTGGCATCTTTCGGCATAATTGATTCCGCTTTCAAACGTATCGCATTTAAAACCTCATCTTCAAGATGTTCGTTTTTCAATATCATCATAACTCTATCCATTTAGTTTAACTGCTGTTTTTTTTCTTAACCATCATTCCATGCGCTTCACCCAAACCTTGTGGCTTCCTCTTCCAATCGAGCGGATAGGTGATGTCGGGTCTTGGGTTATCTCCTTCAATTCGAGGGAAGCAGCGGTGCGGCTCATATCGTTGATGTAGGCATAATCACCGAGAGTGATAGCTGCGTTCTTTTCCAATACCGATAAGGCACGGGCAATGCGCTCTTCCTTGGAATAGAGTTGCTTGCGGATAACCTTCACACCACTCATTTCTCGTTCCAAATCACAGTCGGTCTCCATCTTTACAGCCTTCACAAACTCAGGAGATGAATTGAAGTTAACGTTCTTCACCCCTACCTTGCGATATTTCATCATGTCGTCATCTGTCTGCATCTCCGTAGGCTTGTCATCCTCAAAACCAAGGGACAAGGAGAAGGTGCCCAAGCCTTCGAGATTCACATTATAACCCATAGAGAGCATACGGACCAACACGTCTTCCACATCTGTCAGAACCGCTTCGATAGTGCCCAGAGAAAGGTCACGATGATAACTCTGCATCTTTTCGATGAACTCCTTTCTGGAGAGCGTGCGATAGGGCACCATCTTGGGATAAACTCTGCGCTTGCCTTCATCACGCATATCACTCATTTCCTGCAATTTGTACTTTGCCATTTCTTTTCCTTTCTTATTTAGATTGTTAGTTTTCTCACTTAATCGGTCCTTCTATCTCTGAGAGATATGATCTCTACTAAGTAACAGGATCTTCCTACTTAGGAATAAAAGTATCTCATCCTAAGAGAAATCTCCGTTCAAAGACGTTGAACCGACATTCAAAGTCGTTGAACCGCCGTTCAGAGTCGTTGAACCGACATTCAACGTCTTTGAACGAAGATTTCTATTAGGCAAAGATACAACATTATCAGGAAGAAAACAATAGTTTACCCAAATATCTTCACTTTTCCAGTCATTTTTCTTCATTTTTAGGGTATTTTTCCTTGCTTATCCCAAAGAATTATGCTAACTTTGTGGTCAGATTGCATTTCCGAGTTCAAGGGTTGCAATCTTGGAACGGAGGAAAAACGATTGTAAACTTGAAACAAAGAAAAAGACAAAGATAACACAACCCCTATGAGTATGAAGATATTAGCAACCAGCGACTGGCACTTGGGCAACTTGTTTCACGGCAACGACCGACTGCCTGAACACAAGCACTTCCTGCAATGGCTCTTAGTGCAAATCGCTGAACAAAAGCCCGATGCACTCCTCGTCGCAGGAGACATCTTCGACAATGGAAATCCATCGGCAGCGGCACAGACCGTTTATTACGAGTTTCTTGCCGATGCCACCCATCTGTGTCCGAACATGCAGATTATCATCACCGCCGGCAACCACGATTCCGCCTGCCGACTGGAGGCTCCCCGCCCACTCCTTGCCAGATACCATGTAGAAATCAGAGGAAATGTAAGGAAAATCTGGCAGCAGGGAGAAAACGAAGACGATAATAAAACCTGCGGACATTGGCTCTATTCCTACGACGATCTCATCATCCCTGTGTCCAATGAGGAAGGAGAAGAAGTCATCATCCTCGCCGTGCCTTTCCTTCGGAGTGATGTGGTGCAGAACGCCTGTTATTCGCAAGGAGTCAACGCCTTCCTGAGAGAACTGACTGCTGAAGCCCGACAGAAATACCCGGACAGAAAGTGCATCATGATGGCCCACATGTACGCCAAGGGTTCGGATATCGCCAAAAAGGATGCGAGCGAGAAAATCATCATCGGCGGACAGGAGGAAGTGGATTTGGAAGGATGGAACGATCATCCTGACTACATGACTTGCGGGCATATCCACAAACGGCAACATATCAGGAACACCAACTGGGCAAGATATACGGGAAGTATCCTCCCGATGTCGTTCGCCGAGAAAGATTACATTCACGGAATCGACCTCATCACCATCGGATGTGACAAGGGAGAAAAGGAGGAAATGGAAGCGAAGAAGAAAGAAGATGAAATGAAGGAAAATAAAGATGGAATGAAGGAAGAAGAAGAAAAGGAAAACTGCAAAGGCAAGAGCAAGGATATAAAAGTAGATTTCCTGGAATACAAGCCTCAGCACTCCCTTCGCATTCTGCCTGAAAACGAGGAGGAACTCACCATCAAGAAATGGCAGAAACTCATCCATTCAGAACTTTCAGAAAGGGTGAATGGCGAACTGAGCGACCATTTCGACTACGTAATGCTGAAGGTGAAACAGGAGAAGCTTTCCAACGATGACATCAAGGAACTGGAGAATCTCGTCAATGAGAAGGATGCCGTACTCTGCAAAATCCAGCGCATCATCCCGCAGTTAGACCTCTCCACCATCCAAGGTTCCCAGCAAATCACCAGCATCGAGGACATCGTCAACCGACCGCCACTTGATACTTTGAAGGAGGCCTTTGCCATCAGGCACAACGCTCCGATGAACGAAAGACAGGAGAAAATGCTATCTGATTTATTAACTACATCATCATTATGAAATTCCTACAACTCGAAATACTCAACCTCGCTTCGCTTGACAAACAGGGAGGCGAGGTCATCAACTTTGAAGAAGGTGCCTTAGGCGAGAGCACCATCTTCAGCATCGTAGGTCCGACGGGAAGTGGCAAATCCACCCTACTCGACGCCATCTGCCTTGCCCTCTACAACCGCGCCCCTCGCTACCCAAGAAAGAAAGGCGACAAGAATCAGAACATAGAGATTTTCGGAGAAGCTGATGCTAATGAAAACAACCGGTTAGCTCCTACAGATAGTCGAAACATACTGACCCGTGGCAAGAAAGAGGGTTACAGTAAACTCACCTTCCTTGCCAACAACGGCAGTATCTACCGCGCAGAATGGCACGTCAGATTCCAAAGAGTGCGCTATGAAAATGCAAAGACTTCTCTCTATAAAATCACAAGAAACGGAGAACAACTGACAGAAAAAATAGCCGACTGGAACGAATTGCCGAACATCATCGGTCTCGACTACGACCAGTTCCTCCGCACCGTGCTCATCGCACAAGGTTCGTTTGCCAACTTCCTGACTGCAAAGGAAAACGAACGCTACGAACTCCTGGAGAAACTCATCGGATGTGAGGAAACTTATACGAACATCGCTACTGAAATCAAGAAAGCAAAAGACCAGGCGGTGGATGCCTACAACCAGATGGCTGCATCAGTGGAAGCAGTAAAACAGAACCTGCTGAATGACGAAGAACTCGCCCAACTGCAAGAGGAAATCACCCTTTTGGAAAAGGCAGAAAAGGAACTCGACAGCCAATTGAAGGCCATCTCAGAAAACCTGCAATGGTATGAGGAAAACGATAAGCAAACGAAGCAAATAACTATCTATCAAGCAGATATGGAGCAGGCTGCAAACGCTATCAAAGACATACAAGCCCAGATTATCCGTCTCCAGTTACACGATGAGGTACAACCAGCCGTCAACCTGTTACAGGAAGTTGAGCGACAGATACAAAGCATCCACAATCAGGAAGAAGAAATCCTGAAATCGGAAGCTGCCATCAAAAGCAAGGAGGTTGGCATCACCGAAAGCGAGCATACTCTCTCCTACCTAAAGGAAGTAGTCAACAAGGCACAGGAGCAACTCGAAAAGACCATGCCGGTTATCGCTGAAGCAAGGGCGCTGAAAACAAAAATGGAAGCGGCAATGCCGAATCTGAAAGAAAAGAAAGAGGCATTGGAGTTGGCACAGAAAGAGAATCTAACTGCCCAAAGAGATGTGGAGGAAAACGCCCGAAACATCCAAAAATGGGAAGCAGAAACAGAGAAAGCTAACCTTGCTCTCAAAGCGACACAGGAAGAGATTGCCAAGCAGAAGCGACGCAAGCCGCAGAACAGGCTTGGGAGACAGAAAAGAGCAAGACTGCCGGACAGAATATAGAGGAACTGCAGAGCCATAAATCGGCAGCCGAAAAGAAACTGCAAGATGTTCTGCAAGCCATCAAGGTTGTGGCTCATCTCGATACTGCCACAACAGAAAAGCAGAAGAATGAGGAGCGAATCCAGTTCTTGGGCAAGAGAAACGCAGAGATAGATGAAGCACTGGGCAAGTTGACCATTGAGGCTCTGACTCAAGAGACCCAGACGCTAAGAAATGCCTATACCCTGATGGTAAGTGAAAAATGGGAGATTCATCGTGCCAACCTGACCGAGGGCAAGCCTTGTCCGCTTTGCGGCAGCACGACCCATCCTTATCATTCTGACAACAGACAATTTGAGGAAGCTACTACAGAACTCTCGCAACTTCTGAAAGCAAAAGAGGATCTGCTGAAACTGCAGCAGAAACAGGAGAAGGATCTTTCCGGCGAAAGAAAACAGAACGACGGCGAAGTACAGACGCTCCAGAAACAACAGGAAAAGCTGTCGGGAGAAATCGCAACCTACGAAGAGGAATGGAAGGTGCTCATCGCTCAGTATCCAAAGATTCCAAAGGCAGAGGCAGAACTGAAAGCGCTCTTGCCTATCTATGAAGACAAAGCGAAAGAAGCAACCGGCAAACTGAGCCTCTTTAACAAGATTCAGAAAGAGATAGAACGGCTGACTCAACTCAAGGATAAGGCTGTAAAGGATGAAGCTGCGTATGAAAGCAAGGCTTCAACGATACTGAATAACGCTCAAGAAAGCACTTCAATCTGCGCAACAAAACTGGCTGAACACAAAGCACTTACCACAAATTTCATTTCACAAGAAAAGAACAAGAAAGAAGCTTACGAGAAAGCTCTTCAAGCGTGGAATAACACCAAGAAAGAAATGGAGGAATGGCAGGTGCAATACCAGCAGATTCTGAATGGAGAAGAACCAGACGCGGCTGAACAAAGACTGACAGCAGCAAAGGATGAGGCTACGAAAGCAGCAGATGACCAGAACGAGAAAATCAACAAACTGAAGGCAGAACTCGCCAACAGTAAAGGTTCGCATCAAACCATGCTGTCTCAGAACAAGACGATGAAAGAGAATCTGCAAGAGAAGGAAAAGGAACTCGACCTTTGGATTGAGGAATATAACAAGCAGCTTAAAGAAAAGAGTATCGAACCAAGCCTTATCGACCGAAATACCATCCGGGAGATGCTTCACTCTGCCGAAGACTGGAATGCTATCCGACGGGAAAAGGACGAAAAGGAGAAAGCCGTGGCTTCAACGACCGCCCTTTATCAGAGCGCAGAAAAGGCGCATCAGCAGCACTTGGAACATCAGCCTGCCCAAACCCGTGATGCTCTCTTAGCCATTCAGCAGAAGTATCAGGAAAGAAGCCAGCGCAACGAACTGATTGCTGCCAACGCCAGGATGCAGAACCATCAGGAAGCCGTAAAGTTGTTGGGTGACAAGGCTGAAGCTCTGCAACTCGTAACGCAGGAAAAGGACGACTGGACAGCCATTACGGATGCCATCGGAGCAGACGGCAAGACGCTGCGCAAGATAGCCCAATGCTATACGCTCAGTTTCCTGATTGCTCATGCCAACCAGGAAATCAGAAAGTTCAACAGCCGTTACGAACTGCAGCAGGTAAAACATTCCTTGGGCATCCGAGTCATCGACCACGACCGTGCCGACGATATCCGAGACACCACCTCCCTATCAGGTGGCGAAACCTTCATCGTGAGTCTCGGTCTCGCCCTGGGTCTGTCAGCATTGTCCTCCCGCAACATCTCCTTCGAGAACCTGTTCATCGACGAAGGCTTTGGAACCCTCGACCCCGATACCCTCGCCACCGTCATCGATTCCCTTGCCATGCTGCAAAGTTCGCAAGGCAAGAAGGTGGGCGTCATCAGTCATACCGACACAATGAGCGAGCGCATCACCACCCAGATAAGGATTATCAAGAATGGCAACTCCGGCAGCAGCCATATCGAGATCTATCCGTAACAGAACGAAATATCTGACGATAGCAAGTTATGCTCTGAATAACTCCAAACCATTCGAGTTACTTTAGAAAGCACTTGCTATCGTACAGAAATATATGTATATTATAATACGTTTTATACGTCATTCATTCAATACTACCCAATAACCATTCTTGCGACCTCCTTCACGTTTCAAGACCTGAAATTCTTCCTGTAAAGACTTTAGTTCCTGAGAAATCTTTCTTGCAGATATGCCCATCTTTCTTGCTAATTCTGGTATTGTTAACTTAGCATTTTCAGACAACGCCCCCATGATAAGCATCTGTAATTCAGACAGTTCTTTCTTGCATTCTTTCTTGCATTCTTTCTTGCATTCTTTACCAATAGGCACACCGATATAGTCTAAATTACATGGCATATCAATCAAGAAATATGTACGTTCCTCATCAGTCTCAATTGTTGCACGAGGCGAACCATTTTCCTGCAATTTCTGTTGAATAGTCGGAATACCAGTTGCTCTACCCTCAGTCAAATCCAATTCCTTTAAGGATACTAACAACTTCTTTATAATTATTTAGCAATAAAATGGAGATACTTTTTTTAATTGGTCAATATCAATTACACCTTAATGATATAGGATACACATACGTTATCCATCATACATACCATACGCTTGGCAGCCTTATACCAAATGTATGGTATGTTCTTTACTCCCTGTATGGTAGTCTTTTTACACCCCATGTGGTATTGCCCACTTGGAGAAATCACAGTACACCCGAAGAACCAGCGCCCTGAGCATCATTCTCATCGATGCACGACATGGTGTATAGGAGCAGACAGTACGTCACAGCTATATTTCTTCGCTTCTCGGAATACCTCATATTCTGGTGGCTATCAACAAGATGGACCTGGTTGATTTCAGTAAAGATATATATAATAAGATTATCGCAGACTACAAGAAGATGTCTGAGACACTCAATATCAAGAACGTGGTATTTATCCCTATCAGCGCCAAGGATGGAGATAATGTAGTCAACAAGAGTGAAAAGACGCCTTGGTATGACGGTCCAACACTTCTGAACTACTTGGAGACCGTTCCGGTAGGTCATAAGACGGTAAGTGATTTCTTCCGCTTCCCTGTACAATATGTGATTCGTCCTATCAGCAGTCAGTTCCCAGACTATCTTCTTCGGGATATACGGTGCTTGCAGGAGGTATCGTATTAGGAGTCATGGTTATTCTCCTCTTAGTAAGTCTGTTCATGGAGATTTTCGATAACATATCGAAAGAACTGCGTGAAGCTTCGCTCTCTTTAGGTGCTCTGATTTTTCTCGAAGAATAAAATATAATATTTGCGCACGCAGATTTTTCTTCTCACTAAAGATTTTTATATCCCACAGATTTCACAGATTTACACAGATTTGGAGACCTGTTCGGTCTTTGAAGAAGTCAAAAATCTGTGTAAATCTGTGGGACATAAAAAAAAAGGTGTGTCAAAAGTGGGAAATCCACTTCAGGCACACCTTTTTCATTTTCCATTGAATAGAATCCTATACCTTATTTCCCTCTTTCGGGAAAACCACGGTAGGCTTGAAGGTCTTAGCCTCCTCAAAGTCCATGATGGCATAGGCAATGATGATAACCGTATCACCCACCTGAACCTTGCGGGCAGCAGCACCGTTCAAACAGATGCAACCACTGCCACGCTCACCCTTGATGATGTAGGTTTCCAAGCGTTCGCCATTATTATTATCTACAATCTGAACTTTTTCTCCAGCAATCAGTCCGGCAGCATCCATCAGATCCTCATCGATGGTAATACTTCCCATGTAGTTGAGATTGGCTTCCGTAACAGTCACGCAATGGAGTTTACTCTTCAATACTTCGATTTGCATATTTCGATTCGTTTATCTTTATCAAACTGACTAAATTTATAGAGCTAAAGATACTGTTTCTATCGTCAGGAATTACCCTTTGTACTTGATATGGTCGATCAGGCGTATAGGGGTCTTTCCACAATACACAGTAATACAACCTACAACATAGGCAGAGTCATCCCATGAAGCAACATCCTGCAAGGTATCACCATCCACAATCTCGAAATACTCCACTTCAAGACCATCCACGGCATTGATATCCTCAACCACCTTGTCGTGAGTTTCCTTGACAGTATGAGTCTTAGCGAACTCAACACTCGCCTTGAGAGCCTTGAAGATAGAAGGAGCAATAGCACGCTCATCAGCAGAGAGCAAGGTATTTCTACTACTCTTCGCAAGACCATCCTCATCACGAATGATAGGACACTCTACGATTTTGACATCACTACCGATGTATTTGACGAGTTGCTTGATGACTGCAATCTGCTGCCAATCCTTCTCACCGAAATAAGCACGAGTAGGACGAACGATATAGAACAAACGGCTAACTACCTGGCATACGCCATTGAAATGTCCAGGACGCTTAGCGCCCTCCATGACGGTAGAAACCGGTGGAAACTCAAAATGGCGCTCATCAGGGATTGGATACATTTCCTCAACTGATGGAGCAAATACATAATCAGCACCACAAGCCTCAAGAAGCTTGCAGTCTGCATCGAGTGTACGAGGATAGCGATCCAGGTCACCCTGATCATTAAACTGAGTAGGATTCAAGAAAACTGATACCACAGTAACACCGTTTTCCTTAACACTGCGCTTAACTAAAGAGGCATGACCCTCATGAAGCGCACCCATAGTTGGCACTAAGCCGATTTCCTTTCCCTCCTTGCGAACATCGAAAAGTTCATTCTGGAGGTCAACAATCTTATTGAATACTTTCATCGTTTAAATCTGTTTTCAGGGTGCAAAATAACAACTAATTTCTGAAATAACAAAAAAATATCATAAAAATATGCCTTTTAGGGCATTGATTTCTTTGTTTTCCCTAATTTTTTCGCTAATTTCAACTTTTTTTTGTAACTTTGCACCTAATTCGAGAAGAATAAATTAATAATTATGGCAAAGAAAGTATTATTCATCAATCAGGAGATTAATCCATACGTAGCTGAAAGCCGCATGTCTGTCATGGGAAGAGAGTTGCCTCAGAAAATGCAGGAGGCAAGTTTCGAAATTCGAACATTCATGCCAAAATGGGGCATCATCAATGAGCGGCGAGGTCAACTACATGAGGTTATTCGCCTTTCTGGCATGAATCTCATTATCGACGATACGGATCATCCACTGATTATCAAGGTTGCCTCTATTCCGACAACCCGTCAGCAAATCTATTTCATCGACAACGATGATTACTTCAACAACCGCCAAATGGGTGCGGACGAAAATGGCGTGGAATACACCGATAATGGTGAGCGCGCTATTTTCTATGCAAGAGGCGTGTTGGAGACTGTCAAGAAACTACGTTGGCAGCCTGATGTAATCGTTTGTCAGGGATGGATGAGTGCTGTGGTACCTCTCTATATCAAAACTGCCTACGCGGAAGAACCTTCATTCGCAAACTCCAAGGTTATCATCTCTCTTTACAACAACGAACTGAAGGGAGAGTTAGGCACCAACTTTAAGCAATGCGTAGATTTCCGCGATGCGAAAGCAGAACTTCTGGATGGTTACAAGAGCGACTTTGACTTCGTAGAACTCGGCAAACTGGCCATCGACTATTCAGATGGTGTGGTAGAAGGTGAAGAGGGCGTAAACCCTATCCTTCTGGAATATGCCAAGGAGAAAGAAAAGCCTATGCTGGGATTCACTGGCAACGACTTCGAAGAACCATATACAAACTTCATCAATGAGGTTTGTCCTGACGAAGAATAAAAGTTTATTCTGCAATATTCTGTTCCCTGTAAAGGGGTTTTAAAAAACAAAATTAGAAATGAAGTTTTTCAAATATACAGCATTGATAATGGCAGCCTTTTCCATGGTTGCCTGTGATGACACTACCGACATGATTGGTTCGTCTATCACTAATAATGTGGATAAACTCACCGTTACGGATGCGACATACAATGTAATTACCAATTCATTGGCTGCAGGATCCGTTTTAAGCAAGACAAATAATGGTATTATTGGTAAAGTAAAGGATCCTGAAACAAAAGCTTATCTGACAGCCGACTATATGGCTCAGTTAGCTCCGCTTTCTTCATTCGACATCGATACTCTAAAATATATCAAGGATGCCAACCATGGTATACTCAAAGCTGATTCCTGCTTCCTCCTCGTTAGCTATCAGAGCACATACGGAGACACCCTCGCACCGATGAAGGTTACTGCATACGAAATGACCAAAGCGATGCCTGAGGACAGAAATTACTATTCTGATTACGACCCGATGGCTGAAGGATATGTGAGCAAGGATAATTTGCATTCCAGCGCTACATACACCCTATCCAAATCAAAGGGCTATTTCAAGATTTATTTCAACAAGCCTTTTACGAAAAATGGGGTACAGTATGACAACTATGGGACATACATCATGCAGAACTACGAGAAGCATCCAGAATACTTCAAGAGCAATTATGAGTTCATGAAGAATATCTGTCCTGGTTTCTACATCAAGCATGAAGGCGGTATCGGTAACGTAGCTGACATCTGGAATACTGAGCTCCAGTTCTACTGGACCCGAAAGAAGACCGTCAAGGCTTCTGATGGTGTAACAGACAGTACTGTTGTTTCACACGGTTTCAACCGCTTTGATGGTACAGAAGAGGTCCTTCAGACGAATAGAATCACCAATGACCAGAAAAGAATCAATGAATTGGCTGCAGATGAAAGTTGTACATATTTGAAGTCCCCTGCGGGCATCTTCACTGAAGTTACTCTCCCTGTAGAAGATATCATCAGAGGTCATGAGAAGGATACGCTGAATACAGCAACGGTTATGTTCCCAAGAATCAACAATGTGGATGAAAACAATGCATATAATTTTGATACTCCACAGACGGTTCTCTTACTGCCTAAAGACAGTTTGAAGTCTTTCTTTGAAAATGGTGATATTATAGACAATAGAACATCCTTCTACGCTACATACAATACCATCAATAAGAACACTTATACGTTCAGCAATATCAGTAACTTGATTACTGCTATGTATAAGAACAAGGGTAAGAGCGAAAATTGGAACAAGGCGGTACTCGTACCTATCACCATCACTACGGTAACAGAGAACTCATCTACCGTTATCAGTAAGATGACACACAGTATGAGTTTAACTTCTACCCGACTGGTGAAGGGAACAGATGTATATGAGACCAAGGATGGCAAGAGTGTTCCTGCAGGACCTATTCAGATCAAAGTCATCTATAGTAAGTTTAAAGAAAATTAATCAAGATGGAAGACAATTTCCTGGAGCGCCATCGGGAGGACTACGAAAAGCGAAAAGCTGCATGGCTTCGCAAGAAAAAACGTTTTCCTGTGATTAAAGGCGAAAGGGCTATTCCTGAGAAACCAGAGGATGAGGCTCTATAAAGGACGAAGTTTTAGAAATAAACTCTATCATATTAAAAAGCGAAAGAAATAGGATGAGAATCTTATTTCTTTCGCTTTTTTTATAGGTATTTTTTGATTTGGTCAGAAGAATAAAATGGAATATAAGTGACGATACTTATTCAGAAATCAGAAAACATGAGTCCAACTGAACCCTGAAGATCAAAACCTCTGAATAAGAACATCAACTCATTTCAACTGACAACAGTAAACTTAGCAAACTTCAACAAAAGTTGCTTACGACCAGAATTAACAAATTCTACGGTAGCCTTTGCATTCTCTCCAGAACCTTCTAATTTCACCACAGTTCCCACACCAAAACGCTGGTGTTCTATCTTGACTCCTTCCTGTAATCCTCCAAAAGAAGAATTCGTTCCGGAAACAGGTGTATCCTTCCCCATAATCCTGCGAGCAGCATTTACGGCTCTTACAGACTTGAAGTTTCCTTCATTGAGTGACGAAGATTTCGGTTCAGATCTATAACTGTCAGAACGAGGGGCAGATTTCGGTTCAGACTTATAGCCCTGAGAACTGAATGATGGCTTTGAATCCGGCATAAATTGGGATACCACGGATTTCTGTCTGCGCTGACCTCTCAGATACTCCGGTTCGTCATCATTCTGCTCCCATCTTGACCTACGGGTTCTAGAATAATCATCCCTATCCCACGGCATTCTGCCGCCATAACCACTATCCATTCCACCCGATTCACCTTCAGCCTGAACCAATCGAGAATCAATCTCATCAATGAAACGGCTTGGATTATCAAACTCCATCTTTCCATAGCGGAAACGGTTTTTGGCATTGGTCAGGACACAGCGCTTCTCTGCACGTGTAATAGCCACATAAAGCAGACGACGCTCTTCCTCAAGTTCACGTAAAGAAACTGCAGAAATAGGACTTGGGAAAATATTTTCCTCCAGACCGACAACAAAGACGGTTGGGAATTCCAGACCCTTGGCAGCATGAACAGTCATCAGAGAAACACGGGGAGCATCATCTTCTCCCTTACTATCCAGGTCGGTCAACAGGGCTACATCCTGCAGATAATCAGTCAGAAATATCTCTTCTGCCCTATCCTCTTCCTTGCGTTCCTCCACAAATGTCTGCATACCACTCAAGAACTCCTCCAAGTTTTCCTGACGGGCAATATTCTCTGCGTCCTTACCGCCATTAAAGATTTCTGCACTGATACCACTTTCCTTGATAATAGCCTCACCAAGTCCATAGACATCCACCTGATTAGCTCTTTCTATAAAACTACTGATAAGAAGACGGAATTTATCCAACTTAGTAAGCGTACCCTTGTTGACAGCTAATCCATAATGTTCGGGAGAAGAAATGATTTCCCACAAACTGACCTCCTGGCTGCGGGCACAATCAATCACCTTATTGACAGTAGTAGCACCAATACCGCGAGTAGGATAATTGATGATACGCTTGAAAGCCTCCTCATCATCAGGATTAGCCACCAGACGGAAATAAGCAATGATATCCTTGATTTCCTTGCGCTGATAGAAACTCAATCCACCATAAATCCGGTAAGGGATACCCTGTTTACGGAATTCTTCCTCAAAACTACGACTCTGCGCATTCGTACGGTAAAGGATAGCAAAATCACTATACTCACAATCATCCATGCACTTGAATCGCTTGATATCCTTGCTGACGATTAATGCCTCCTCCTTATCGCTATAGGCAGGCTGGTACAGAAGCTTTTCTCCCTCTGCATTTTCACTGTACACATCCTTAGGAATCTGATTACGATTGTGCTTAATCAGACTGTTTGCGGCATTGACAATGTTTTGGGTAGAACGGTAGTTCTGTTCCAGTTTGAAAAGTTTGGCATCATTAAAATGGCATCTGAAATTCAGGATATTATCAATATTAGCACCACGGAAACTATAGATACTCTGCGAATCATCACCCACCGCACAGACACGCTGCTTTTCCTTACAAAGTTGCATCACGATATTCATCTGAACCTGATTGGTATCCTGATACTCATCCACAAGAATGAAATCAAAGCGGTCTGCATATTTCCTTCTGATATCCTCATGATCACGGAACAACCGGAAAGTAAGGGTAAGCAAATCATCAAAGTCCATTGCGTTAGCCTGCTTACAACGCTGAACATAAGCAGCAAAGATCTTCCCCACCTCTGGCATCTTCTCACGCAAATCACGCTGGAGGAGTTCACCATTAGCAGCATATTCATTCGGTCCCATCAACTGATTTTTTGCCATCGAAATCTTATGATGTACGGCAGCTGGCTTGTAAATCTTATCATCCAACCCCATCTCTTTGACAATAGCCTTGAGCAAGGAGCGGGAATCGGTCTCGTCGTAAATAGTGAAATTATTATTGAAGCCAAGATGAGACGCTTCTGCGCGCAAAATACGTGAAAAGATACTGTGGAATGTACCCATATACAGATGGGCAGCCAAATCGCCTCCCATCAGTCTATCAATACGTTCCCTCATCTCACGAGCAGCCTTGTTGGTAAAGGTTAAAGCCATGATATTCCAAGGTTTCAATCCCATTTCCAACAGATAAGCAATCTTGTATGTAAGAACACGTGTTTTACCAGATCCTGCACCGGCAATCACCAGCGAAGGACCGTCTATATATTCCACAGCCTGGCGCTGCGCCTCATTCAAGTCGTTCAATAAATCCATAAACTCTAAATATTATAACTATTTACCCTTATAACCGCCCACAGCAGTCGAAGGATCAAAATCCTCACCTTCTCTTGGGAATGAAGGCACGAAACGCATTTCATGCTCTATCTGGCGCTGGCGCTTCTTCATATAAGCGCTCGGATTCTGGGAATCAAATTTTCTTGGATTAGGAAGCGTTGCCGCTATCAATGCACACTCACTTCTGAAAAGTTCAGAAGCCTTTTTATTGAAATGGTATTCTGCCACAGCATCAACGCCATAGATACCATTGCCCATTTCTATACTGTTGAGATAAACCTCCATGATACGTTGCTTACTCCACATCATTTCTATCAGGAAAGTAAAATACACCTCAAATCCCTTACGGGTCCATGAGCGACCTGGCCATAGAAAAACATTCTTGGCAGTCTGCTGACTGATGGTTGAGGCTCCATGTACCTTACCTCCGCGGGCATTATTCTTGGCAGCATTCTCGATGGCATTAAAGTCAAAGCCATGATGCTTCAGAAAACGACCATCCTCGCTGGCCATCACTGCAACAGGCATATGAGGAGAGATTTTGTCCATACTTACCCAATGATGATGCAACGTAATGCTTTCACCATCAGCGACTTGCTGAAAACATCTAATAAACATCAGAGGGGTAAAATAAACCGGTAAGAAACGATATACTACAACAGCAAGAATGGTGGTACTGAAAAACAGCACCACCACCCATCTTAGAATATTTCTAATTCTTTTAAGTATCATTATTTCAATGTTCCGTTATTAGCGGCATTAACCATAGCCTGAGAAGCATAGAGGTAAACCTCTACACGACGGTTCTGAGCACAAGCTGCAGTTGTATTGACAACTGGGTTAGAAGAGCCCAATCCCTCAACAGTCTTTACCTGATTACGTGTTACACCACAAGAAGAAAGATAGCTATAAACAGCATCAGCACGCTTCTGACTCAAAGGCAAGTTGATACCATCATTACCAGTTGCATCGGTATAACCCTGAATAGCAACCTCACAATCAGTATTACTCTTCAATACACCAGCAAACTTAGCCAAGTCATTCTTAGCAGCGCTGCTCAATGTAGAACCATTAGTAGGGAAAAGGATACCTGAATCGAAAGTTACCTTGACAGCAGCCAAACCATTGGCATCAGTAACCTGCTCTACCTTGGCATTCTCAACAGCCTTAGCCTGCTCAGCAACCTTATCCATGTGCTTACCAATCAAAGTACCAGCACCACCGCCAACAGCAGCACCAATGGCAGCACCAACGAGGGCACCTGTACCACGATGGCTATTGTTCAACAAACCACCTACGATAGCACCGAGGGCTGCACCTGCACCAGAACCTACTGCTGCACCTGTACCAGTCTTTGTCTGACAACTACCCAAAACCAACAGCATAGAAAGTGCTGCAACCGAAAATTTCATCTTTTTCATATTCAAAATCTCCTATATTTTTGTTATTTAATTGCAAAGATAACTCTTTTTTCTCCATTATGGAGCTTTTTCTAATATTTTTTTGTATTTTTGCATGCAAATTTAATGGTATTTGATGAAAAGGGCAAAGGGAAACACCTATTTTGGGTTGGAAAATCCCTATTGTGCACTTTTTCTGAAGATATTTTACTCCTAAGAACGGAGCGCAGATATCTGACGATACCTATATTATAATATATTTGGAATATTAAAATTTAGAATAACAAAAATGGCTAAGGAACTTAAGAATTTGACCAAGCGTGCTGACAATTACAGTCAGTGGTATAATGACTTGGTAGTAAAAGCTGACCTCGCTGAGTTGTCACCTGTACGTGGTTGTATGATTATCAAACCATACGGTTACGCTATCTGGGAGAAGATGCAGCAGCAGCTCGACAAGATGTTTAAGCAGACAGGTGTACAGAATGCATACTTCCCTCTCCTCATTCCGAAGAGTTTCTTCTCTCGTGAGGCTGAGCACGTAGCAGGTTTTGCCAAGGAGTGTGCCGTAGTTACTCACTATCGCCTCCGTTCTACGGAAGATGGTACTGAGGTAGAGGTAGATCCTAATGCAAAGCTCGATGAGGAATTGATTATCCGCCCTACATCAGAGACTATTATCTGGAACACATACAAGAACTGGATTCATTCTTGGCGTGACCTCCCTATCCTCTGCAACCAGTGGTGTAATGTCATGCGTTGGGAGATGCGTACTCGTCCTTTCCTCCGTACATCAGAGTTCCTTTGGCAGGAGGGTCATACAGCTCATGCTACTAAGGAAGAGGCAGAGGCAAAGGCTCAGGAGATGCTGAAGGTTTATGCTGAGTTTGCAGAAAACTACATGGGTGTTCCAGTTTTACAGGGTGTAAAGTCTGAGACTGAGCGTTTCGCTGGTGCTTTGAACACATATACCATTGAGGCTATGATGCAGGATGGCAAGGCTCTCCAGAGCGGTACTTCCCACTTCTTGGGTCAGAACTTCGCCAAGAGCTTCGATGTTACTTATTTGAACAAGGAAAATAAGCCTGAGTATGTATGGGCTACTTCTTGGGGTGTTTCTACCCGACTGATGGGTGCCCTCATCATGGTTCATAGCGACGATAATGGTTTGGTATTGCCTCCAAAGTTGGCTCCTATTCAGGTGGTTATCATCCCTATCAACAAGGGCGAGGAGCAGTTGGCTCAGATTACAGCTAAGTTGCAGCCTGTTATCGACCAACTCCGCGAGCTGGGCATCTCTGTGAAATATGATGACAATACTGCTAAGCGTCCAGGATTCAAGTTTGCTGACTACGAGTTGAAAGGTGTTCCTGTGCGTCTCGCTATGGGTGGTCGTGACTTGGAGAACAACACCATCGAGATTATGCGCCGTGATACACTCGAGAAGGAGAATGTAAGCTTCGATGGTATCGTAGAGCGCGTAAAGGATATGCTGGAAGACATTCAGAAAAACATCTTCGAGAAGGCACGTGCTTATCGTGATGCTCACGTTTATGAGTGCGACAATTACGAGGAGTTCAAGGAGCGCGTGAAGAATGGTGGTTTCTTCCTCTGCCACTGGGATGGTACAGCCGAGACCGAGGCAAAGATCAAGGAGGAAACACAGGCTACTATCCGCTGCGTGCCTTTCGCTTATGAGCAGACACCTGGTGTGGATATGGTAAGCGGCAAGCCTGCTGTGGCTCGTGTCATCATCGCAAGAAGCTACTAAAAAGTAGATTCCAACCATGCATAGATTTCTACAATAAATAAAATAGAGATTCTATCCTATCGAATCCTATAAATAATAAAAGGTGAATGAGAATTATTCTCATTCACCTTTTATTATTTATTACTTAACTGAGTCTTTGAATACTTGACTACCCCTTATGGAATCAGCAAAGAAGAATCTCCGTAACTCAAGAAACGGAAATCGTGACTTAAAGCATAATCATATACTTGATGCCAATCACCATGCAGGAAGGCGCTGACCAACAACAAGAGAGTACTCTGTGGCTGATGGAAATTAGTAACCAGCATCTTCACTATCTTATAGGTATATCCTGGAGCTATAATAATCTGTGTACTGGAATGCAGGGCTTCCAATCCATTCTTATCCAAATAATCTACGATAGTCTGAATAGCCTGCATCGGAGTAATATCATCTACAAGACCACCATCACGACCATCATCATAAGGATCCCACTGATTCACATGCAAATCCTCTTCATTGGCCTCTGGATGTTTCAACAGATGAACACCCATATAATAAAGACTTTCAATCGTACGAACACTGGTAGTACCCACAGCTATCACCTGACAATCATGGTGAAGCAGTTTTTCCAAGCTACGACGATGAACAACGATATACTCCGTATGCATCTGATGCCCCTCGATCTCCAAACTCTTGACTGGTTTGAATGTACCAGCACCAACATGAAGAGTCACTTCTTCTCTGTCTATACCATGGGCATCCAGATCTGCCAAGACTGCATCTGTAAAATGAAGACCAGCCGTAGGAGCAGCTACACTACCCTTGATTTTAGAATAAACCGTCTGATAGGTAGTCTTGTCACTCTCCTGAGTTTCGCGATTCAGATAAGGAGGAATCGGCAATTCACCGACTGCCTCGAGAATCTCAGCAAAAGAGATATTTTCATTATCCCAATCAAAGTCTATCCAATAATTAGTTCCACCACCTACAGCTAAAGAAGCAGCCTTGCCGTCAGCACCAGCCTCTCCTCTTCGCATCGTTGCAGAAAGAGTGAGCGAATGACCTTTGATTTCTAAATCGCGTTTCAGGCTACCCTCTTTCCATTTCTTCAGATTACCCACCATACACAACCAGGAACAGTGACCAGCAGTCAGGAACATCAATTCATAATCGGTAGGAGCAGCAGGTTCCATCAGGAAGACTTCAATCAATGCACCAGTTTCCTTTCTGAAGTGCATACGTGCCTGAATCACCTTAGTATTATTAAATATCATCAAAGCTCCCTTAGGAAGATAATCCGGAAGATGATAAAAGACATCATCACTTACCTCTCCATGCTTATAGACCAACAGTTTAGAATGGTCTCTTTGAGCAATAGGAAACTTGGCGATTCGCTCATCTGGCAAACTATAATTGTAATCACTAATTTTTATATGTTTTGTATCCATTTTCAATTTATTCTTTATATAACAATCACCATTTCTCACATCACATTAAAATCCACTCATCATGATACAAGCACGCAAAAGCACATAGACGAGGATGAACATAATAACACCCATCACATAATCCAAATCATCATGCGCATAGCCCGTACTTGTATATTGATTGGAAATGTACTTAATCTTCGGAGAAATCTTATAGTACAAACGATAATACAGCAGGTAAACCAATGCTCCAACTACAACTCCCAATACCAGTCCACAGAGAATGTCTGAAGGATAATGTACGCCTAAATAAAGGCGAGTCCAACAATTCAACAATGACCAGAAAACCAATGTGAAAGTCATCAGACGACTACGTATCAAGAGAGAGAAAAATACAGCTAATGACATGGTGTTCGCTGCATGGGCAGAACAGAAGCTGAAATCTTTTAGGCGCATATTGTTGACTACCTCTATGGTATATTTGATAACAGGATCATTACTTGGTCTCCAACGGGCAACCAATGGCTTGATAATACCATCTACCAATCCGTCGGAAAAGAAGATACATAGAATAGCCATCAGAACTACCAATCCTATCTGAGGCATTGTTTCATTGTTTCTCATAACAATATAAAACAAAGCCAGATAAAGAGGAACCCAGGTCAATCCGGAAGAAAGTAGCCAGACAATCTGGTCCAACAGCATATTACCACTTCCATTAAAGAAGTGAAGCAACGCCAAATCCGCATTTAATAAAAGAGATGCTCCCATATTATATTTCCTCTATTTGTTTGGTCTCTACCCAACCTGTTCGCCCGTCAGCCAGGCGAACACCTCGCCAGTCATCCATAGACTTGTCAGTAATATCAACTCGAGTTCCCTCATGAATGACGAATTGGTCAGAACTTGATTTAGCTGGCGTATTCTTCACATTCACAGTTGGTGCCACCACAATAGCACCCGTTCGGTTTAAGAGAACTTCTTTCTGCTGATATGCAAAGACATTACAGAACAGGAAAATAACCAAGAAGAATATACCACCAAAAAAGCCCATCTTGCGCAAATAGATTTGCGGTGCAAATAGATAGACCAATGCCAAAACCAAAGCTATGATAATCGCAATGATACCAGTCTTTGCCCAGCAATCGACACTGGTATAATTTACCAAAGCCTTATACCATGTCACGAAAAACATCTCACTTACGGGTGTAATCTTATCAATCGTCTTGCCACGAACAAACTGAAGATTGAAATTAACATCTTCATCTCCAGGAGACAGGAGATGAGCACGCTCAAAAGCCAATACCGACTTTGTAATATTATCCGTACGATAGTAGGCATTACCCAAATTATAATAGATATCAGAAGAAACACCATTTTTCAGGAGCTCCTCATAATCCTTGATAGCTTGCTGATAATTCCCCTTCTGATACTCAGCATCTGCATTCTGCTTGGTTATTGCAGAAGCAGATACAGATGTAAGGAGAAAGAATGCAAGAATCCATATGAAAGAATAGGACTGTCTGTCCTCTTTTGCACGGTTCTTGTGCTCCTTGCGCATAGCATTGATTGCGTTTTCTATTTCCATAATTCCTGTCATAGCAGAATTGAAAGTCTTGTTCATATTACCAGCAGCATCACCTGGTGCATATCGCTCGAACTCGCACTCATCCAATGCCTGGGTAAATTTATCAATCGTTGAGATGTTGACAGAATGCATCTCTAAATTTTCCGTGATATTCTCACGAGAGAGTTTCTCTACAGGAATATTCAGCTTATAGCTTACATAACCCCACAAAGCTCGCAAAACTTCATCATAGAATTCACTCTGTTTACCATGAGACATTAACTGCTGAGCCTTTTTCAGACGCTTCGTTGCAATCTTATTAGCCTTATTGGAACGAACCTTCACGATATCTGCATTTTCCAAAGCTCGTTTGCGGAAGACAACAAGCAAAACAATAAAGGTGATAAGCGGAACAAGCAGACTGGTCCAATATCCAAAACTGCCATAGAACATATCATCCAAATCATGCAACTTACTCTTTCCTAATTTCAAAGCACGAATATCCTTTGCCTGATCAGAGAAATCCTGTGAACTATCTGTAGAACCATCACCTTTAGACACAGTCAAATCAAAAGCCTGAGTCTTGATGGTTTTATATGAATTAGAAGATGTATCGTAATATGTAAATTCTACAGGCGGAATCTTATAAGAACCCTGATTACGAGGTACAACCAAGAAATCATATACCATATTACCTTCAACACCATTGGAGGTCAGGCGAGTCTTGTCGGTTATCTTAGCATCATATTTATCAAAATCTTTCGGCAAAGTAACGATAGGCTGTTTGAGAAGTTTGAGGTTTCCTACTCCACCCACAACCACACGGATGGTAACAGGATCACCTGCTTTTACTTCTTTCTTGTCTATACTTGCAGAAATATTAAACTTACCCACACCTCCTGAGAAATTAGCTGGACGAGATGGCAAAGGCAAAACATTGATAGTCATACCTGGTGCTTTGATATCCTTGTGTACCTCAACATAACCGGAGCCACCATTAAAGAAAGCTTCCATCGGATCCACATTACGATTCTGCTGAACGACGAGACCCTTAAAAGTAATAGACGGAATTTCAAGTTTACCAGTCATCTGCGGATACATGACATACTGGCTCCAGGTCACACACTTATATTGACGGCCATTGACCATTTCACTATGAAAAGTCTTCTGCTGAGGCAAAGCTACCTCCTGAGTATGGAAACCCTTCAAGTCAGGCATTTTTCCTTCCAACTGAGACAAATCAACCAGAGTATATACCTTATAAGTCAACAAGACAGGTTCCTGTTCATGTACCGTTTTCTTATTGGCAGAAACCTTGATGAAAAGATCTCTACCAGAAATAGAAGAACCAGCCTGTCGCATACGAGGTTCATCATCCATATTGGAACTTCCGTGCATATTCGGAGCACCATTGGAATTTCTGGCATGACCAGAAACACTCACCTTAACAGCACGAGAAGCAATGCTCTTACCATTTACTACAGCATGAGAAGATCCTATCGTATAAGAACCAGTCTTTGCAGCATACAAAGTATAAGTAATAGTAACGGAAGAAGAAGAACTGGTATGTCCGTTAATCATCTGATAGCTGGACTGCTGGGAAGTATAAGGACCGGCTATCACTTCCAATCCTTCTGGTACTCCGCCCATGCGGAATTCCTCCACATCACGCGTATTAATAGTGTAAGCCAGACGGAAGTTCTCACCCGCCGACACATGAGATGGAGCAGATACAACAATATGCTGAGCTCTGGAACTTAGAGCACAGCAAATAGCAATCACCACCAATATCGCATAACGCCCAATATGTTTCATCATACACATCATAATTTTACTTTTTGAAAAAAAGTCTGTGATAAGATTCCTATTACCAGTTTTTCTCATAAGAGCGGCTCTTAGGCTGTGACAATGCTTTCTGCATTTTCTGTTTTGTTGCCTTCTCTTGTTGAATAGCTGCATTCAGAAGTTGCTCAGCGTTGTCTTTGCTCATCTTGTCCTGATTACGCTCTTCGTTCTGGTTCTGTTTATTCTTATCCTTGTCGTTATTTTTCTTATTGTTTTTATCTTGTTCGTTATTCTTGTTCTTATTATTCTGGTCTTTGTTTTTATTTTTGTCGTTCTTGTTCTTATTATCTTTATTATTCTTTTGAGGTTGATTCTTCAGAAGTTTCTTACACAAAGCCAGATTATATCTTGTTTCATTATCCTGAGGATTACATCTCAGAGCCATTTTATAACATTCAATAGCCTTGGCATATTCACGATGGTTTTGCATGATAACACCCATGTTGTGATAACTCTTGGAACGTCTCAGCACATTGGTTTCTTCCTGCGCTGCATGCTGGTACTGTACCATCGCCATGGAATCCTTCTGCTGCATCATCAAAGCACAACCTAAATTATACAAAGCCTGGGTATTCTTTGCATTTTTAGATATAGCTTTCCGATATTGGGTTTCAGCCTGAGCCCATTTCTGAGATCGGTATAACTTATTACCCTGTCGAATGAAGGTTCTGTCATTCTGCGCAAATGCAAGTCCGCTATTCACAATCAAGAGAAGAAGCAGGATACTGGTTTTACCCAATTGCGATGATTTGGCAGCCTTTCCCATAGAAAAGGCCTTCCCAAAGAACATGACATTTCTCAACAGGGGATTTTTCACTTCCAAAATACAGATTTCTATGATTAAGAGCAATATCACTAAAATACCAACAGCCTGAAACTGTTCGTCATACTCACTGTATATCACAGAAGAAGTATCTCCCTTTTGCAATTTTGTCAGATCATCATTCAGTGTTTTCTCTGCATCGCTGGTATTATCAACATGAATATACTGTCCGCTACCAGCCTGAGCCAATTCCTTGCACATATTTTCATTCAGGGCAGTCATAACCGTATTACCGGAATGATCTTTCAGATAACCGCCATCACCCATAGGGATAGGTGCACCTGTCGTATTACCAATACCAAGGATAAATACATTAATACCTTTTTTCTTGGCAGCAGCAGCAGCCTCCGTTGCACCTGGTTCATGGTTTTCACCATCAGTAATCACAACGATAGCACGTCCAACATTGTTCTGTTGGGTAAAACTTTTAGAAGCCAAATCAATGGCATCAGCTATATTGGTACCTTGTGTCTGAATCAGACCAGGGGTAATATTCTGCAAGAACATCTTGGCAGAAACGTAATCGCTGGTAATAGGCAACTGTACAAACGCATCGCCAGCAAAAACAATCAGTCCAATCTTGTCATTGGTAAAATTATCAACCAGATTTTCTACCAGCATCTTACTCTTATCAAGACGGGAAGGAACGACATCCTCTGCCAACATAGAGTTGGAGATATCCAAACAAATGATAGTTTCAATACCCTGGCGCTTATCATGCGAAATCTTGCTACCCATCTGCGGACGAGCCAACATGACAATCAGGAGTGCCAATGCTGACAACAGCAGACAGAATTTCACGGTAGGACGGTATTTAGAAATACCAGGCATCAATTGTTTGAGAAGCTCAGGATCACCCAGCTTCTTCAACTTTGCATGTCTCCTCCTCCATCCTATCAGTCTGATTAAAATCAAAACCGGAAGGATGCATAGCAACCAGAGGAATATAGGATCTTCAAAACGTAACATTTTCTAATCTATTTAAATCTACAAGAATCGACTTCATGTATAAAATGGAAGTTCGACCTCTTTTTTTTTAAGGAATTTTTCTCAACCAGGTGATTCTAAGAAGAATTTCCATGAGCAAGATCAAGAACGCTGCAATAATGAAAGGCTGATAAGCCTCATATCTCTTGGCGAAATGCTTGACGTTCATCTTCGTTTTCTCCAGTTTATCAATATCCTGATAGATTTGCTTCAACTCCTTGTTATTGGTAGCTCGATAGAAATTACCATCGGTAGTCTGGGCAATATCCTTCAAAGTCTTCGTGTCTATTTCTACAGGAATGTTCACATATTGAATTCCACCTGCTACTGGTACTGGATATGGAGCAACCTTATTAGTACCGACACCAATGGTATAAACTCTGATACCCAAACTTCTGGCAATTTCTGCAGCTGTCATAGGAGAAATATCACCCACATTATTACTACCATCAGTCAGAAGAATGACAACCTTACTCTTTGATTTCGAATCTTTCAGACGACTCACTGCATTAGCCAAGCCCATTCCCACAGCGGTTCCATCCTGGATAAGACCTCGTGCAGCTATATCCGTACGAGTATCTTGCAACAGGCGTAAAAGGCTCGAATGGTCTGTGGTCATCGGACACTGAGTAAAAGCCTCACCGGCAAAAATCGTCAAACCGATATTGTCATTAGGACGGCCAGAGATAAATTCATGAGCAACATCCTTGGCAGCTTCCATACGGTTTGGTTTCAAGTCTTCAGCAAGCATGGATGTAGATACATCCATCGCCAACATGATATTAATACCTTCCACCGTCTTGTTGTCCCAGGAATTACGGGTTTGAGGACGAGCCATTGCACAAACAATCAGCACAAAAGAGACGCAACGTAGAAACATCGGAAGATGAATCAGACGAACACGCAGGCTCTTAGGCGCATAAAGATACTGCTTGGTATCGCTCATACGCATAGTTGGCTCGTTCTTTCTCCTGTATAAGAAATACCATAATATATAAGGTATCAATAACAGGAGTAACAGAAAGTATCCTTTACTTGCAAATTCCATTTTTTCGTTTTATTAATAACTATCGTCCAACAACCACTGTTAAACAAGTGAAACCACTGTATAGACGATATAAACCAAAATAGCAACAATCGCCAATGAACCTGCCCATAAGAGCAATTTGATGACCTTGCGCTGACTCTGAGACTTCTTATCATTCTCACTCAATGTTGGAACAATTTTCTCCTCTACAGGCTTTTCGTCGGTCTTTGTCTGGTCGATAAAGTTGATGGCATTGACGAGATTAGAATCATTTTCATTGATGAGCGTCTCATACTTGGCAAACTTTACCAGATCGGCAGTTCTGAAGAGTTGTCTCAATTCATCAATCATCTTCTGATTACCAGCAGACTGGAGACATTCGATAATTTCGCTACTGGTCATCTCCATAGCGTTAAATCCGAAGCGACCATTGATATATTCACGCAAAGTATTGGTAAGACGGGTATAATACTCTTTCAGATTCTCCTGATTCTCAGAGCGCTGATGCTTGATAGCGTTGATTTCGTTAAGAGCCTTTTCATGAGCAGGAACTCGTTTTACAATACGGAAACTTTTGAGAATTGGTTTATTCTGCTTCAATCTCTGTAAGAGATAATACATTGCCACACAGAGCAGTAACATCAATACGCTCAACCAAAAGATTCCACTCCATTCACTCCAGAGGAAAGGATTGTCCTGAACGTCCTTAGGAGGATAGAACTGGTTAGGATGAACTGTATCTACAGGAACCGTAAGTACTTTCAATGCTAAGGGATTACCATGAAAGTCCTTGCCGTTTACCTTTACATTGAGTGCAGGAATCGCATACACATTCTCATCGAAAGAAGTAAGCGTATAGTTGCGACTCACCTGAATGCGGTTACCATCAATCTCAGAAGTATTTTCTTCACTCTGTCCAACAACCTCTACACCAGGTATCAACTGTTGGGAAGGTTTGAAAGAAGGCATTACAATCTTCTGACCACGGTTGGCAGTCACTGTAAGATGTAAAGTAGTCTGCTCACCAATGAGAAGTTGCAGAGAATCCAACTTCTGTTCAACACTTTGTGCTGAAGCAGAAAAGGCACTACAAATCAAGGCGATTGCTAATATAAAACTTTTAACTTTAATCATTAATCCAATATTATATGATTCGCAAAGTATTTATATACTTCAGTCATCGTAATCATTTCATCCTCTCTGCTTGAAAAGCATGAGAAGCGCTTTAGAGAAATCTTCATTCGTAGCAATGGAAGTCCAGTCCACTTTACTCTTGGCAAATGTATCACGAAGTTTTTCTTCCCGATACATCCAATTGCGAGTATGAGCCAACCTCATTTTCTTGCTACTGGTATCAATATACATTTCATGTCCAGTCTCAGCATCCCTTACCTTCAACAAGCCGATATCCGGCAAAGTCTTTGCCCTCAGATCATAAACCTGGATGGCCACTACATCATGTTTCTGATTGGCAATCTGCAGTTTGTGCTGATAATCTTTTTCATCATAGAAATCCGAAATCAGGAACGCAGTGCAATGTCTCTTCATGACACGAGTGAAATATTCCAAGGCAACACCGATATCAGTACGCTGGCTGTCGGGATGGAAATCCAACATTTCCCTAATGATATAAAGAATATGTTTTCTTCCCTTCTTCGGAGGAATATACTTTTCAATTCTGTCCGAGAAAAAGATAACACCTATCTTATCATTATTCTGAATAGCACTGAAGGCTAATGTGGCAGCTATCTCTGCAGCCAAGTCACGTTTCATCTGGCAGGTTGTACCAAAATCCAGCGAACCACTCACATCGACCAACAGCATGACCGTAAGTTCGCGTTCCTCTTCAAAAACCTTGACGAACGGGCGATGAAAACGAGCAGTAACATTCCAATCGATGTCACGCACATCGTCACCGAACTGATACTCCCTTACTTCCGCAAAAGCCATACCCCTGCCCTTGAAAGCAGAGTGATATTGACCTGCGAAAACATTCTGGCTCAATCCGCGGGTTTTTATTTCTATCTTACGAACTTTCTTTAAAAGATCTTGTGTATCCATCAAGGAACCTCCACCTTGTTGATAATTCTGCTTACAATTTCTTCACTGGTTACATCACTTGCCTCAGCCTCATAAGAAAGACCTATTCGATGTCTCAAAACATCATGAGCAACAGCTCTTACGTCCTCAGGAACCACATAACCGCGGTGCTTGATGAAAGCGTATGCTCGTGCTGCCTTAGCCAAAGAGATACTTGCACGAGGGCTACCACCGAAGGTAATCATATCCTTCAAATCAGCCAGTCCATAACGGTCTGGATAACGGGTAGCAAAAACGATGTCAGCAATATACTGCTCAATCTTTTCATCAATATACACCTCATTGACAATGCTACGAGCCTTGAGGATTTCATCAGCAGAAGTGACAGCTGTCACAGTAGGCATGCTGCCCTGAATATTTTCACGGATGATAAGTTTTTCCTCTTCCAAAGATGGATAATCAATGACAACCTTAAGGAGGAAACGGTCAACCTGCGCTTCTGGCAACTGATAAGTACCTTCCTGTTCTATAGGGTTCTGAGTAGCCATAACAAGGAAAGGATTAGGCAACTTAAACGTCTGTTCGCCAATCGTAACCTGATGTTCCTGCATGGCTTCCAGCAAAGCACTCTGTACTTTAGCAGGTGCACGGTTGATTTCATCAGCCAACACAAAGTTTGCAAAGACTGGGCCTTTCTTTACATGAAAAGACTCATCCTTCTGGGAATAGATCTGTGTACCGATCACATCGGCTGGCAACAAATCTGGAGTAAACTGTATGCGGCTATAATCGGCACTTATCAATTGAGATAGTGTTTTAATTGCAAGGGTCTTAGCCAATCCAGGCACACCTTCCAGGAGAATGTGACCATCTGAAAGTAAGCCTATCAAAAGACAGTCAACAAGGTGCTTCTGTCCTACAATGACTTTATTCATGCCAGTTACCAGATTGGTAACGAAATGACTTTGTTGTTCAATCCGGATATTCAATTCGCGGATATCTATAGCTTCTGCCATAATCTATATACTTTTACGTTTAAACTCTAAATTAAAATCGTATTTAATCACTCTAAGATAAGGAGCAATTATTAAAACATTCGCAAAAGTAATCATTTAGCCTCAGATAGACGAATATAGCAATCTAAATAATATTAAAAATGAGAGATATTTTCTTTATTTAAGAAACTTTTGATATTTTGAGCCAAAGAAAAAGCAATAAAAAAGGGGAATGTAAGAAACATTCCCCATGAGAATACTATAATCATATATATATAAATATAGCATCTGTAGATTACGCATTCTTGATCCAGTTTACGATCCACTCACCAACCTGAGTGGTACCGTACTGTGCACCGCCCTCAACCTGAATTTCAGGTGTACGGACATTGGCATCAAGAGATGCATCAACAGCCTTGCGAATCAAAGCACCTTCCTCGTTCAGACCAAAGTGCTCAAGCAACATGGCTGCAGAAAGAATCTGAGCTACAGGGTTGGCAAGATTCTTACCAGCTGCCTGTGGCCATGAACCATGAACAGGCTCAAACAATGGAGTATGCTCACCCAAAGAGCTGGATGGCTGCAAACCCATAGAACCTGTAATGCATGAGGTCTCATCAGTCAGGATGTCACCGAAGGTATTCTCTGTTACGATGACATCGAAGAAAGTAGGTTCTGTCAACACACGCATAGAAGCGTTGTCGATAAACATATAGTCGGTATTAACCTCAGGATACTGAGGTTCCATTTCCTTAGCAATTTGACGCCAGAGACGAGAAGAAGCCAAAACGTTTGCCTTATCAACAACAGTCAAGTGCTTATTGCGCTTCATGGCAAACTCGAAAGCAACCTTCAAGATGCGCTCAATCTCAGGACGTGTGTAGATATCTGTATCGTAAGCCTTGTCGTTGTCCTGATACTTCTCACCGAAGTACATACCACCAGTCAACTCACGAATGACAACAAAGTCAGCACCCTTCAAGAGTTCATCTTTCAAAGGAGACTTGTGGAGCAAGCAATCGAATGTTGCAACAGGACGTACATTAGCAAAAAGACCCAACTTCTTACGCATAGCGAGCAAACCCTGCTCAGGACGAACCTTGGCTGTAGGATTGTTGTCGAAACGTGGGTCACCAACAGCTGCAAAGAGCACAGCGTCAGCAGCCATACAAGTTTTGAAGGTCTCCTCTGGGAATGGATCACCTACCTCATCGATAGCATGAGCGCCGCAGATAGCCTCGTTGTAAGTAAACTCGTGATTGAATTTCTCTGCAATGGCCTGCATAACAGCAACGCCCTGCTTCATAATCTCTGGTCCGATACCATCACCGGCGAGAACTGCAATGTTTAATTTCATTTTATTTATTTTTTAATCGTTTTTATTCCATATCTAAATTTCGAGGCGATACTGGCTGTTCGTCACTCTTATCTGCCTCATACATATTGATCATCTTCAGCGTGGCCTTGATAGCAGCCTCTGTCTGATCGGCATCCAAACCACGGGTTCTCCAGATACGATCACCTTCACGCCAAGTGATGACAGTCTGAACAAGTGCATCTGTACGACCGCCAGGAGGAATACTTACCTGATAGTTGTCAAGCAATGGGAAGGTTTTGCCAAGCTTTACCTTATATATATTACGTAAAGCTTTCACGAAAGCATCATACTGGCCATCACCAGTACTCTGATCTTCATATTCCTTGCCATCGATTTCAACTTTTACACTTGCAATAGGCTTCAAACCATAAGAAGTTGACACCATATAGCTTACCAGCTTTACCTTATCTTCAGGAGCGGAATGTTTCAGCACATCGCTCACGATATAAGGAAGATCATCCTGAGTTACCAACTGTTTGCGATCACCCAGTTCGGTAATACGTTTCGTCACCGCCTTGGTCTGCTCCGGCGTCAACTCCAAACCCAGTTCATTAAGATTCTGAACAATATTAGCCTTACCGGAGTTCTTGCCAAGTGCATATTCACGATGTCTGCCAAATCGTTCCGGCACCAGATCATTGCAATAAAGTTTGTCCTTGTTATCGCCATCAGCATGAACACCAGCCACCTGGGTGAAGACATTATCACCCACGACAGGAGTATTCGGAGCCACAGCAATACCACTATATCCCTCTACCAGACGGGAGATATCATTCAGACGATCTTCCTTGATATTGGTTTTAGCCTCAAACATATCCTTCAGAATCACCTGCACGCTCGCTAAAGGTGCATTGCCACAACGCTCACCCAGACCATTTACGGTAACATGAAGTCCCTTGGCACCACTCAGTACTGCAGCCAAAGAATTGCTCACCGCCAAGTCATAATCATTATGAGCATGGAAATCGAAGTGAGTATTCGGATAGCGGCGCACCATCAGGCGCATATACTCCACACACTGCAATGGGTTCAGAATTCCTAAAGTATCAGGAAGAAGGAAACGCTTGATAGGCAACTTGACCAGTTCGTCCATCATCATGAAGAGATAGTCACGACTATCGCGCATTCCGCTCGACCAATCCTCCAAGTAGAGATTTACAGTGAAATTCTTGCTCAAAGCATAATCAATGGTCTGCTTGATATGCGCAAGATGCTCCTCAGGAGACATCTTGAGCTGCTGGGTGCAGTGCTTGTAACTGCCCTTTGCCAAGAGGTTGATAACATGACCGCCGCATTCAGCAATCCAATCTACACTCTTATTGTTATCCACGAATCCGAGTACCTCAACGGAATCCAGTTTACCTATGGTCTTAGCATAACGGCAAATACGAGCGACAGCATCCTTTTCGCCTTCCGAAACACGAGCTGAAGCCACCTCAATGCGATCCACATTGATATCGTGCAACAGCATTCTTGCTATCATCAACTTCTCGTGAGGAAGGAAACTGACGCCATTGGTCTGTTCGCCATCACGCAGCGTACAGTCCATGATTTCAATCTCCTTGATACGAGAATTATCTCTCTTTGCGTTAACATCCATAATTACTTGTTTTTAGCTTCCCAACCCTCTACCTTGTCACGGTTCTGCACGAGGAAATCCACATCATCCAAACCATTCTCGAGACAATGCTTCTTGTAGCCATTGATCTCGAAATGCTCGCTCTTACCAGTAGCAAGATTAGTAACGGTCTGGTTAGGAAGATCCACCTTTACTTCTGTCTTGTGATCCTTATCGATGCTCTCGAAAAGTTCCTTCAGGAATTCCTCACTTACGACAACAGGCAAAACAAGGTTGTTCAACTCGTTGTTCTTGTGAATATCAGCAAAGAAAGAGCTGATGACAACACGGAAGCCAGCGCCAGCAATGGCCCAGGCAGCATGCTCACGAGAAGAACCAGAACCGAAGTTCTTACCTGCTACGAGGATGACGCCACTGTAAGAAGGGTCGTTCATCACGAAATCAGGCTTAGGAGTACCGTCAGCATTATAACGCCAGTCACGGAAAAGGTTGTCGCCCATACCTTCCTTGTCAATAGCTTTGAGGAAACGGGCAGGAATTATCTGGTCTGTATCAACATTCTCCAAAGGAAGAGGAATGCAGCTTGATGTAATTACATTGAATTTCTGTTTCATCGTTATTTAAAAGTTTAATTTTTAAAGCGAAGTGTTTGCTTGATAATCAAACACTATTTCATGAACTCTCTTGGATCGGTAATCTTACCAGTGATAGCAGCAGCTGCTGCCACATAAGGACTGGCAAGGATTGTACGGGAACCTGGTCCCTGGCGACCCTCAAAATTACGGTTTGATGTACTTACAGAATACTTACCTGCAGGAATCTTATCATCGTTCATAGCGAGACAAGCAGAGCATCCTGGCTGACGGATTTCGAAACCAGCAGCCTCTACAATCTTATCGATTCCTTCTTCACGAATTTGTTTATCAACCAACCATGAACCAGGTACAAGCCAAGCAGTTACGCCCTCAGCCTTCTTCTTACCTTTAACCAAAGAAGCAAAGGCACGGAAGTCCTCAATACGACCATTGGTACAAGCACCCAAGAATACATAATCAATAGGATGGCCTTCGAGTTTCTCACCAGGCTGGAAGCCCATGTAGTTAAGGCTCTTCTTGAAGCCAGCCTGTTCTTCCTCAGGAATCTGGTCAAGAGTTGGAATATTCTCTGTGATACCGATACCCATACCAGGATTGGTACCATATGTAATACGAGGTTCGATATCCTTAGCATCGAAAGTCAATTCCTTATCGAATACAGCGTCATCGCCACTCTGCAAGGTTTTCCAATAAGCTACAGCTTTATCCCAGTCTTCACCCTTAGGAGCATATTCGCGACCCTTGATGTACTCGAAAGTTGTCTCATCAGGAGCTACAAAACCACCACGGGCACCCATCTCGATTGAGAGGTTACAGAGAGTCAAACGACCTTCCATAGACATATCCTTCACAACATCGCCACTATACTCGACGAAGTAACCGGTAGCACCAGAAGTAGTGAGCTGACTCATGAGATAGAGTGCTACATCCTTGGCGGTAACACCCTTGCTGAGCTTGCCGTTGATGCTGATGCGCATAGACTTTGGCTTGCTCTGGAGAATACATTGTGAAGCCATCACCATCTCCACCTCAGAAGTACCGATACCAAAGGCTACGGCACCCATTGCACCGTGGGTTGAAGTATGAGAATCACCGCAAACGATGGTCATACCAGGAAGAGAAAGACCCTTCTCAGGACCAACCACGTGAATGATACCATTATCCTTGGTATTCATGGCAAAGTGAGTTACGCCAAAATCAGCGGTGTTCTTTGCCAAGGTATCTACCTGTTTCTTTGAGATAGGATCCTCGATTGGTTTATCCTGATCGTGAGTAGGAGTATTGTGGTCAGGCATACAGAAAATCTGGTCTGGGCGGAACATCTTGAGTCCGCGTGCTCGCATACCAGCAAAAGCCTGAGGTGATGTAACTTCGTGACAGTAAAGACGGTCGATGTAAAGCTGTGTAGGACCGTCTGGTACAATCTGGACAACATGCTTGTCCCAAATCTTGTCGAATAATGTATTCATTATGCTAATGTTTAATATTTATAGTTTAAGTTTAATGACAAGTCAAGATATATATATAAACTGAATAACTATCTCACCTTGAACTTGTTAATACAATCAATATAAGCCTCTACAGAAGCTGTCACAATATCGGTATCAGCACCGAAGCCATAGTAAACATGACCATCGTATTCTACCTGCATGTGAACCTTACCTACATCATCAGAGCCCTTATCAATAGCCTGAATAGTGAACTCCTTGAGGTTCATTTCCTTGGTAATCACCTTCTTGAGAGCACGGATAGCAGCATCCACAGGACCATTACCAGAAGATGCAGCCTCGAACTTCTGCCCAGCAATATTGAGACCAATACTTGCCACACTCTTGACACCCTTACCGGTAGTAACCTGCAACCAGTCGAGCTGAACACCATGCTTGTCAGCAGAATCAGCACCAGCGAGCATCAACACATCCTCGTCAGTAACCTCTTTCTTCTTATCAGCCAACTGGAGGAACTTCTTGTAAATCTTATCGAGTTTCTCTTCATCGTCCACATTGACACCATTTACATGGAGACGATACTTCAATGCCGCACGACCAGAGCGAGCTGTCAATACGATAGCATTATCATCCAATCCCACATCCTTAGGATCAATAATCTCATAAGTCTGAACATTCTTCAACACACCATCCTGATGGATACCAGAAGAGTGAGCAAAAGCATTACGGCCCACGATAGCCTTGTTAGGCTGAACAGGCATATTCATGAGACTGCTCACCATGCGAGACATCGGAACAATCTTAGTCGTATTTATATTGGTATCAATATTGAGATGCTTATGACACTTCAGAATCATGGCAATTTCCTCAAGAGAAGTATTACCAGCACGTTCACCGATACCATTCATCGTAACCTCCACCTGACGGGCACCATTCAACACACCTTGGAGCGTATTGGCAGTTGCCATACCGAGATCATTATGACAGTGAGTAGAAATACGGGCATTTTCAATACCATCCACATGCTCCATCAGATACTTGATTTTATTACCATATTCCTCAGGAAGGCAATAGCCGGTAGTATCAGGAATATTCACAACCGTAGCACCAGCCTTTACGACCGCCTCTACCACGCGAGCCAGATACTCATTATCCGTACGTCCAGCATCCTCCGCATAGAATTCCACATCCTCGACGTATTTTTTAGCATACTTTACAGCAGCAACAGCACGCTCGATGATTTCTTCACGATTAGAATTGAACTTATATTTGATATGGCTATCGCTTGTACCAATACCCGTATGAATACGCTTATGCTTAGCATACTTCAAAGCCTCGGCAGCACAGTCAATATCTTTCTCCACCGCACGAGTAAGGGCACAAATCGTAGGCCAAGTCACGGCTTTAGAAATCTCCACAACCGAATTGAAATCACCTGGACTAGAGATAGGGAAACCAGCTTCGATAACATCAACGCCGAGTAGCTCCAACTGCTTTGCCACTTGAATTTTTTCCACTGTGTTCAACTGACATCCAGGCACCTGCTCACCATCTCGCAGGGTTGTGTCGAAAATAAATAATCTGTCACTCATATCAATATCTTTTTTTATTATTCTATACCCAAGAAGACAACCGAAGTTTTTAACAAAAAAGCCTTTCGCACTTCTATACGGAAGTGGAAAGGCTTATTATATCATAATCCATGAACTATACGCATACCTCATCACTTCCGCCTACATACTGCAGTCGAAGTCGAATAATAATGCTGCTAATGTTCAATGTTTCAATTGCCATAATTCTTATTTTTTAATTTACGATTGCAAAGGTAATATATTTATTCGATATAAACAAACAATTTATCACTTTTTTAATCTAAAAGATAACAATTTAGTATTCGAAGCGTAAATTTATACCCAAAATCGTAATATTTGTGCATATTTAGAAAGGCAAGTCGCCTGGAGGTGGAGGTAATTCGCCTCCTCCATTCATACGTGAACCTATAATTTCACCACCACCATCAGCGACTGGTGATGAAGTTGCCGCCTCAGTAGGATCCTGGAAACGGGTAAACTCGCCACGGAAGTTGAGCAACACCTCTCCCGTAGAACCTTTACGGTGCTTGGCGATAATGATCTGTGCCATACCATGGAGATCGTTTCCCTTTTCATCCTGATAGATGTGATAATACTCCGGACGATGCACAAAGAGTACCATATCGGCATCCTGCTCGATGGCTCCAGACTCACGGAGGTCACTCAACTGTGGGCGTTTTCCTTCAAGTCCCTCACGGTTTTCTACGTTACGGCTCAACTGAGACAAAGCCAAGACAGGAATATCCAACTCCTTGGCAAGTCCCTTGAGAGAACGGGAAATGGTAGAGACCTCCTCCTGTCGGCTGCCGAATTTCATACCGTTGGCATTCATCAGCTGCAAGTAGTCAATCATGATAATCTTGACACCTTTTTCGCGCACCAATCGGCGAGCCTTGGTTCTCAATTCAAACACCGAGAGGCCCGGTGTATCGTCCACATAGATAGGAGCATCGGTCAATCTGCCGATTCTCTTGTCCAGTCGTTCCCAGTCAGAAGGATCCAGCTGACCATTCAGAATCTTACGTCCAGAGACCTCGCATACATTACTGATAAGACGGTTGACCAGCTGGACGTTGTTCATTTCAAGAGAGAAGAAGCCGATAGGAACCCCATAGTCTACAGCCACATTCTTGGCAATACTTAGTGCAAAGGAAGTTTTACCCATGGCAGGACGTCCTGCGATAATCACCAGATCGGAGGCCTGCCATCCGGAAGTGATCTCATCCATTCCTGTATAACCGGTAGGAATACCGGTAAGACCACCCTTGTTGCTGGCAGCTCGTTGCAGAATTTCCACAGCATTCTTTACCACAGGAGCCACCTGAGTAAAGTCTTGCTTCATGTTGTTCTGAGAAATCTGGAACAAGGATCCTTCCGCCTGCTGCATCAGTTCATCCACATCCACACTGCTGTCATAGGCTTTCGTTTCTATGTCACCAGCAAAGTGAATCAGCTGTCGCTGCATATATTTCTCCGCCAGGATACGGGCATGAGATTCCACATGAGCAGCAGAAGCCACCTGTGAAGAAATCTCCATCAGATAGTCCACACCACCCACTTTGTCAATCTCGCCCATCTTGGAGAGTTCATCATTGAGCGTCATAATATCCACAGGACGTTCGTCCATGTTCATATTACGGATAGCCTCGTATATCTTCTGATGGCGAGGCTCGTAGAAAGTTTCAGGTTTGAGCAGCTCCGATACCACAGAAAAGGCATCAGAGTCAACCATCAAAGCACCGAGCACCACCCTTTCGATTTCTACAGCCTGGGGCTGAACATGTGCGAAATTAGGATCAATCGGGGAAGTTCCCTTTTTTCCATTATTTTTTTTTCGATTATCTGGCATAATTACTCATTCATATTATATATATTAAGATAAAGGCGAATTGCCATTCTTCTAACAGACAAAACGAATTACCTTTTTTGTTTTCTTTCTACATATTGTGAAATAGCATCCTTCAAGATATTCACTTCAAATTCCAGAACACCATTATTCTTCAACATCCTAAAATCATCATAAAGCTGTTGGATCAGGGCTGCGACATCAATATCGGCAAGTTCCAAATACCTATTGAAGAGTGAAATACTAGTTCTAACATCACCCTGCAACCATAAACATATAGCCAAATTATAAGAATCTTCAGGAATGGAAGAAAAATCATCAGATGCTAAACGTTCATATATATCCTTCGCCTTCTCATATTCAAATCTTAAGATATTTCCCCAAGCCAAAGGACGGAGAATCTGCAGATCATTAGGATTTTTGTAATCCATTTCATATAGAATAGCCATGGCTTCATCCGTACGATACAACTGGAAGAGACAGTAAACCTTCTGTAGCAATCTCTTCGTCGTTGACTTCAAACTGATCAACTGCTCACACAGTTCCAAAGCTTTATCATATTGATGCAGACCAATATAACACTTGACCAGAGCTGGTTTGATAACTTCAACATTTTCTTCTTCGTCCTGATACGGAGAAAGCACATCAATAGCTAACTCATATTCTGTCATAGACAACAGGAATAATCCCTTCATTAACTTTTCTTCCTTACATCTTGGAGTATCAGAGAGGAAGAAACTTAAGCGCACAGACTGATTGCGCTTAAAAAGGAAATCGCAGATATAGAGCCTAACTCTATCAAACTTTTCATCAGCCTTAAATAAAGGCTTGGCAAAGAAATACGCAATTGAATCTTGTTCTGATGAGAAAACCTTCGGAAACGAATTTTTGAAAGAAGATAAAGTCAGGAAACGATACAAATCCTGCAAGCATTCTCTTCTTATCAGGAAAGCCAATTCTTTAGGATCATGAACATCGGTTTCACTAAACATAGGTCCGAATCCTTCTTTTACAATAGGTAAGAGTGCAGACAAAGTACCTTTCAAAGATGCAGCCATACAAAAACTGAAACTGTATTTATCCCCATCACAGAAAGAATGTGAAAGTTTCAGAGTTCTCAAGAAAGTATCATCACCCTCCAGAATTTCCAACAAGGGATACAGGGCAGGATTAGACTCATAATATGGAACAAACCAATTGGATGCCGTATTGAAGAAATCAAAACTCTTCATCTGAGAGAAACCATCGAAGAAGACATCAGCTCCCTGCTTCTGCATATTCACCATTTTATTGATATTTTCATCAATAGACATCACCATTTCCTCTTTTTTTTCTGGAGTGAGGATCTCGTCAAGAGAAGGTTTTTCATCGTTTTCCAGAGGCCGGTTCCATTTTTCATCAGGGAACGCATTCATGATATCTGCGCTGAATTGTTGAGCATCTTCTGCAGCATCCATACAGAAAAGAATCTGTTTTTGGATAGCATAAAGATGTGCGATTGTAGGTTCATCTTCCTTGATTTTATTAACAAACTTTTTTACATAAGAGTAATTCTTGATATCTGCGGAAATCAACATGACTGTCCAAGCCACAAGAATACGTTCTTTTATCTTCACATCCTGAGACTTTTTCCAAAGATCGTAGAAAGTTGTCATCATTTTATAATTGAAGACTTTGATTGATGACAACATGGCTGCAGATATCATCATAGCAGCTACACGATAATCAGTTGCAGGATTGGAAACAAGATCTGCAAAATAAGATAGTTTTCGGTCATCCCACAGACGAACAGTTAGAACATAAGAAAAGACGCTATCAAGGAAATCTTTATCGACATCTCCCTTCTCCGCTCTTTCTCCAATTTGTCTTAAATCTAAAGCCTTACTGCTATCATAAGCAGCCTTAAACAAAGAATCATTCTGAATGGCTTCATACATCTGAAGATGATGTACCAAATTACGACAGAAAGATTCAATGCCCGCATATATTTCTGCCATTTTTGGATCTTTGATACCCTTAGCATAGCAGTAAACCATTTTATCAAAAGTGTCCAACACATCCTGCACTTCGTCTTTCAAACCCGGACAGATAGGATTTTGGATTAAATACTCGTTAGAATGCGTTAGACACTTACGATAATAACCATCCCCACATTCTACAGTTATCTGCAAAATTGGGCTTTTTGAATTTAATCCATTCATAGTTTATTACTTTTTGTAAGGTCGTAAAAAATCAACAGTTTTCGGTTTACCAGCATGGTCAAACTTCTGTTTCGGCAAAGCCTTCACTGCAGCAAGATCTGCATCACAATATTTACGGAATAAATCCGAATAGTGTACAAAACCATTTTTATTTATACTGTCAACAGCCTGATTATATCCTTTGATGAATAAATCAAGTTGCTTTTTTCGTTCAGTAGATTTAAGTGCCTTTTCTCTAAAAGCAAAGACGCCCAATCTCAAGCCCTTATCTCTGCTGTCCATGAGAACAGGATGCCGCTCCTTTCGGGCTTTAGTGGCCTGAGGTTCCGTCAAAAGAACTGCATCCATTTCATTATTGAGCAGCATTTTCAGACGTATTCTCACATCATTAATCTGCACCCGATATACATCATATTTAGGTTTGGCACTGTCTATCGCCAAATCAGCCAGATAATCAGTAGCAGAATATCTTGTCATGGCAATCATCTTGTCAGAAAGCTGCTTCAGTTCTGAGATACGTGCTCTCCTATTGGTAATCAATTGCCAATAAGTATTGGTAGAAATAGGAAATTCCAAAGGAGTTCCTCTTTTGATGATATGCCGGGCGCGTATCAGATCTGAGACAGCACCTTCTACCCGCCCCCGTTCAAGAGCAGTATCGCAATCCATCTGCGCAGAGTAGCACTTCAGATGCACAGTAACTCCCAGGGAGTCGAAAAGTTTTTCATCATGTGCCACAAAGACAGGCAGACAATCCAAGGTAGGCATGACACCCACCTTGAAAGAAGCTTTGTCAATACTATCTTGACGCGCCTTTTCCTGCATAGACAGGCGACGGACTTTCTCCTTGGAGTCGCTGCATCCGACAAGTGCCGAAAGCCATGCTACCAGCAAAAACGCAACTACAGTCGCTTTCTTCATAATCGTTTCATTCCTTATTCTACATACAAGACCAATCCCTTGAGATACTCACCTTCCGGATGATAGATATTGATAGGATGGTCGGCTGGCTGATGAAGCTGATGCAGGATTCTCACCTTTCGTCCTGCCTGTGCAGCTGCCGTGAAAACAGCATTGCGGAAGTTGTCTTTCGTAACTACCTGCGAGCAGCTGAAAGTAAAGAGGATGCCTCCGTGCTTGATGCGCTGAAGTCCCTTCACGTTCAGGCGGGTATAACCTTTCAAAGCATTGCGCAGAGCAGCTCTGTGTTTGGCAAAAGCAGGCGGGTCGAGCACGATGAGATCATACTGTTGGTCGTGATCGTCAAGATACTTGAATGCATCTTCGCAGAAAGCCTCATGACGGCTGTCACCAGGGAAGTTGAGATTCACATTCTCATTGGTCAACTCTATCGCTTTGGCGCTGCTATCTACAGAATGCACGAGTTTGGCATCGCCTCTCATGGCATATACGGAAAAGCCTCCGGTATAGCAGAACATATTCAGTACGCTCTTGCCTTTGGCATAATGTTCCAGAAGCGAACGATTTTCGCGCTGATCTACAAAGAAACCGGTCTTCTGACCTCTCAACCAGTCGATATGGAATTTCAATCCATTCTCAACAGCCACATTGTCAGCATCACCACCCAAAATAAATCCGTTTTCCTGACGGAGATCAGCCTTGAATGGCAAAGTTGTTTCACTCTTATAATAAATATTCTTGAGTCTGTCGCCCATCACTTTTGCAAGAGCCTGAGCTACTTCCATTCTGTTGACGTGCATACCCACGCTATGCGCCTGCATCACGGCAGTCTCTCCGTAGCAGTCGATAACCAGTCCAGGCAGGTTATCACCCTCACCATGCACCAGTCGATAGGTATTATTGGCAGCATTGTCGGCGATACCCACAGCGATACGCATCTTGAGGGCAGAATCCAGACGAGAGCACCAGAACTCATCATCGATGGCAACATCATGGAAAGAAAGGACACGAACTGCGATGGAACCTATCTGATAATGTCCCACAGCTATAAAATCCCCGGTAGAAGTGATGACACGTACAATCTCACCTTCTACGATTCCCTCGTCCATCTGAGCGATAGCGCCAGAGAAGACCCAAGGATGAAAACGTTTCAGGGACTCTTCCTTTCCCCTCTTCAAATATATTTTCTTATACATATAATCTTACTTAGTATATTGTCTATTTTGTATCTGTATTACACCTTATTATATATGGTTTCAAGATGATGTTTTCGATTGAGAAATCAGTTCGACTTGAGGCTTTACTTGAGATTCTACATGAAATTCAGCATGAGACTCTACTTGAGATGCTGGCTGCGATTCTGTCTGAGATGCATCTGCCTGAGGATCCTCTATTTTCGGCTCAATCAGCACATAATCATGAGTCTCGTTGAGTTTGTTGAACTCCTTATAGAGTTGAATACACGCCCAAGCATCAGTAGCAGCATATATTTTTTGTGAATCTTTCAACTCAGTAACCTCCCAGTTGCTCAATCGCTGCGCCTTACTGATTTTCTGGTGAAAGAGGTTGGCGTAAATTTTCTGCAGACTCATATCAATCAGTCCCAAATCCTTAGCCATATCCTGAATCTCGATAAAGTTGCCCGGTTCAAAATCAGCCCTTTTATGAAGCTGATTAAGATCATCATGCCAGGAAAGACCAATCTTAGGTACCTTCTTATCAGTCAGGAATCTAATGATAGCCGGATGCATTCCCACATAATTCAAGCGGAACAGAAAACATACATCCTCTGTACTTACCTGAAGCAAGCACACCTCATAGCTTACGCCTCTTTTGAAAGAAGGACGAGTTTCCGTATCGATACCAAGAATGTCCTGGGACAGCAAAAAATCAATTGCCGCCTCAACATCCTCCGGGTGATCTATTACCTTAATTTCCCCCTCAAAAATTACTCTGGGCAATGCTACAATAGCATGCTTATCATACTTTTTGAATATTGTCTTCATTATTATTTCCAAGATTTCAGAATGCAAAAGTACAATTTATAAATGAAATGACCAAATGTAAATCAACTTTCTCGCAAAAATTAGAAAAATTAGCATTAAAATCTCGATTTTTTCGATTATTTTAGCTACTTTTGCAAGATAAATAATTCAAGAACATCAAAATGGCAAAAAAAAGAACTGAACAGAAAACCAAAAGCTTCAGTCAAGCAATTGGCTTACAATATATTTTCAATAATACAATTACAGATTTCTTCTTAGGACTGGCTCTGGTCACCATTTCTGTAGTTACCATCATCGCGATGGTTTCTTTTTTGAATACGGGCGCGGCAGATCAAAGTATTCTGGAAGAAATGCGAACGGGAGAATGGACCAACAGTGAGCACCAGTTTCAGAATTATTGCGGTTCGCTGGGTGCTATCATCTCCTACTGGCTGATTTCACAGAATTTCGGTTTTCCTTCATTCCTGCTCCCTACCTTTTTTATAATATGGGGATTGCAGCTCATGCATGCCTATAAAATCAATCTGTGGAAATGGTTTTTCAGCACCATGATCGTCATGGAATGGTGTGCCATCACATTCGCCAAATTTCTGACGCCACTTACAGGTGGACTTATCTTCAATCCTGGAGGAAAGCATGGAATCTTTGTCGTACAGAACTTGGAAAACGTAGTGGGTGCACCGGGTCTTACAGCGATTCTGCTCTTTACTGCCATCGCTTTCCTCACCTACCTGACGACGGAAACCATCACCGTGATCCGAAAGGCGCTCAACCCGATTGGCTATATTACAAGTAAGGTGCACTTCGAAATCACCAATCACGGCAAAAATGGTGAAGACAACGAACCGGATGCCATTGCGCAGGCTTATGCGAATGCAGAACATGGACAGAAACAGGAGGAGGAGGAAGAAGAACATGAGGAATCTGAGTTTAAGGATCCGGAACCTGCCAAGGTGATAGATTTGGATGTTAATCCAGATAAAGCAGAAGAAGGAGCAGCTGCACATAACGCTGAAAATATGACGGCTGGAAATATGGATGCAGAACATGCTGCCGATGTAGAAGATGCAGCAGGCGAAAGCGCTTCTGTAGCGGCTGCAACAAAAGATCCTAACGTATCATTCCTGGAAAACCAGCGCAGATTGCGCAACGAGAGAGCGCAGGCTGAAGCTGATGAAAAGAAAGCTGCCGAACTCGCTTCCCAGCATATCGGCATGGATATTTCCGTAGCTGCCAACGAGGAACAGGCTTCCAGCAACACCGTGAGCAGCACCGTAGAGCTGAATACGCCTATCAACCCGAAAGAACCTTTCACCCGATATAAGTACCCTACGCTCAACCTGCTGAAGAAGTATGAGGACAACGGTGCTTATATTGACGAAGAGGAACAGATAGCCAACAAGAACCGAATCATTGAGGTTTTGGGCAATTTCGGTGTGCAGATTAAGACCATCCGAGCTACGGTAGGTCCTACGATTACACTCTACGAAATCCAGCCAGCTGAAGGTGTGCGCATCTCCAAGATCAAGAATCTGGAAGATGATATCGCCCTGAGTCTTGCTGCTTTGGGTATCCGTATCATCGCTCCTATCCCTGGCAAGGGAACCATCGGTATCGAGGTGCCGAATGCCAAGGCCAATATCGTGAGCATGGAAAGTATCCTCAACTCCAAGAAATTCCAGGAGACCAAGATGGAACTTCCTATCGCTCTCGGCAAGACGATCACCAATGAGGTTTTCATGGTAGATCTGGCCAAGATTCCTCACCTGCTCGTAGCCGGTGCCACCGGACAGGGTAAATCTGTGGGTCTGAATGCGATTATCACCTCTTTATTATATAAGAAACATCCTAATGAACTGAAACTGGTGCTCATCGACCCGAAGAAGGTGGAATTCAGCGTTTACTCCCGTATCGCCAACCATTTCATGGCGGCGGTTTCTGATGAGGAAGAACCTATCATCACGGATGTTACCAAGGTGGTAAGAACGCTCAACAGTCTCTGTGTGCTGATGGACAGCCGATACGACCTGCTGAAGAAAGCGGGTGCCAGAAACATCAAGGAGTACAACCAGAAGTACATCAACCACAAGCTCAAACTGACCGACGGACATGAATATATGCCATACGTGGTGGTAATCATAGATGAGTTTGGCGACCTGATCATGACAGCCGGTAAGGAGGTAGAACTTCCTATCGCCCGTATTGCCCAGCTGGCTCGTGCCGTGGGCATCCACATGATTATCGCAACCCAGCGTCCTACTACCACCATCATTACGGGTAATATCAAGGCCAACTTCCCTGGCCGTATCGCCTTCAAGGTGACGTCTGCCATAGACTCCAAGACCATTCTGGACAGAACAGGTGCCAACCAGCTGATAGGTCGAGGCGATATGCTCTATCTGAATGGCAACGAGCCGGTACGTGTGCAGTGTGCATTCGTAGATACTCCGGAAATTGAGCGCATCAACGAGTACATCTCCAGCCAGCCTGGTCCTATCGAGCCACTCGAACTTCCTGAGCCAGCCAATGACGGAGAAGCTGTGGGCGGCGGAAATGTGGATACGCGCAATCTCGACCCTTACTTTGAGGAAGCAGCACATGCCATCGTCTTATCACAACAGGGAAGTACGAGTATGATACAGCGCCGATTCAGTATCGGATACAACAGAGCCGGACGACTGATGGACCAGTTGGAAGCAGCCGGAATCGTAGGTGCAGCCCAGGGAAGTAAGCCAAGAGAGGTGCTTCTGCAGGACGAAAACCAGCTGAACACGCTCCTTCTCCAACTGAGAGGATAAGATTAAACGAGGCTTAAAGAAACTAAGAATTCTTAAAGAATAGATATTAATTAAACTTTTCATGTTACCTTTGCATCTAAGTAACATGAAAAGTTTTTTTTAATTTATAAAGAAAGAATGATGAAGAAAATGATTTTATTTGCTTTCATGACTCTGATGAGTCTTGGAACATTCGCACAGACAGCCCAGCAGGTTTTAAATAAGACAGCCAAAATCATAGGCAACAAAGGTGGCGCCAGCGCCAATTTCAGCCTGTCAAGTACCAAATACGGTTCCACTTCCGGCACCATAGCCATCAAGGGCAACAAGTTTAATGCCCACACTCCGCAGGCTACCGTATGGTATAATGGTAAGACGCAGTGGACTTATATGAAAAATACCAACGAGGTAAATGTCAGCAATCCTACACAGGCGCAGCAGATGTCAATGAACCCTTATACATTTATCAATATATATAAGACCGGTTACAATTCCAGCCTGAAAAATGCTGGCAGCAACTATGAGGTTCACCTGATTGCTCAGAACAAGAGGCGTACGGTACAGGAATTGATTATCACCATCAACAAGAAAACCTACGTTCCTTCTGTCATCAAGATGAAACAGGGCAGTTCCTGGAGCACAATCAAGGTGAGCAATTTCAGAGCTAAGAATGTGTCTAACAGCACTTTCGTCTTCAACAGCAAAGATTTCCCTAAAGCAGAAATCGTAGATTTGAGATAATGAGAAAATTGCTGATAATGAAGAAATCGAGAATTTTAAGATAAAACTAAAATCGCAGACTTTGAGATAAAGCAACAAAAAAATGTAAGTCTTTTCAGACTTACATTTTTTCGTTTCCATACATCTCGTTCCACCAACTGTCATCATCCTGAAGCCACTTGGAGAACCAGGCAAAGATGGTATTCTGCCATTTGATGCGCTTTTCGTAGCCGATGATATGATGATCCTGACCATCTACCAGCACCATAGCCGTAGGACGGCCTAATACTTTCAGCGCAGTATAGAGCTGGATACTCTCTCCTACCGGCACATTGTTATCAGCAGTACCATGCAGGAAAAGCAATGGCGTATGTATCTTGTCGGCACGATAAAGAGGACTCTGATCTACAAAGAGATGCTTGTTGGTCCAAGGATATTCATTGGCCATAGATACCTGACTGTAGGAATATCCCCAATAGCCTTCTCCCCAATAACTGGTATGATCACTGATACCCGCATGGGAAATGGCTGCAGCAAAGAGATCCGTCTTGGTCTGAAGATACTGGGTCATAAATCCGCCATAGCTGGCTCCGATACATCCTATCTTCTTCCTGTTCACAAAACCATGTTCATCACAGAAAGCCTGGGTGCTGGCTATGATATCTTCAGCCACTCCCTCACCAGCCGTATCTACGTGGCGGGCAGAGAACTTCTGGCCGAAACCGGTGGCTCCACTTGGATTGACCACCAGCACCACATAGCCCATGGCTGCATAGACATGATGCGGATATCGGCTCTGAAACATACGACTCGTAGGACTGCAACCTCCATAATAGTTGACTACCATCGGATATTTCTTGGCTGCATCAAAATGAGGAGGCAGATAATAGCGGCAGCAGATGATGTCGCCCTTTGCGTTGACATAATTCCACGCCTTACATTCGCCCAACTGGATATCTTTCAGTTCGCGGGCACTGAGGTCGTCTATCACTTGTGCTTTCTGCACCTTGGTATTCATCCTGTAGAGGCGGTCGGCATTGGATGCACTCTGTCCTGAGAAAGCCATTTCGGCAGCAGAAGATGCCAGGGAGAAGGACTTGATATACTCTTCAGGCGACTTCAACAGGGCAAATTTTCCAGATTTCGGATTCAGTTGGAAAAGATGCACGCAGTCCTTGTCTTCAGCCGTAAAATAGATGTTTCCATCCACCTTGCTCCAGACTACATTCAGCACATTCGGATTGAAATCCTTGGTGAGCGGACGCACCTGCTGAGCCTCCTTTGACGAGGCTGACATCAGATAAAGTTGCGTATCTATCATGCTCGGAATCTGACCTTCTTCCACATTCTTGCCGATACCGTCAAAGGCCTCTGGAGAAGCACTTACAAGAATCGACTTGCCATCTGGAGAGAACAGAGCACTATTGATAAACTCGCCCTTATCCACCAGGGTTTCTGCCTGAAGGGTTTGGAGATCCAGTCTGTAGAGCGAGGTCAGGGTAGTTGGTCGCTTGGTGAGACGGTCCTCACTCTTTCCGATAAGCAGATAGCGGGAATCGGCAGAGATATCATTGAGATAGATGTTGTGATAACCGAAGGTGATAGGCTGGAAAATGCCGGATGCCAAATCATATTTTGCAAGATTGGAGCGATTGCGCCAGCCCGGTTGACGGTCATCCGGTTCCTTGATGTCATAAACCTGTGCATCCTTCTTTCTGCCCTCGGTAGTGACCGTATAGATCAGAGATTTCTCGTCGGGAGTAAACTGGAAGAAGCCTTCCGGAATATTTGTTGCCAAAACCTCACGTTCCATCGTCAGCGGATTGACAGTTACCAGCTGCTGACTGGAGCTTTCAGTTTCATAAGAGAGTGCGGAGCCAGCTACGGCATTTCCATTAGCCTCGATAGCACTTTCACTATTCTTCTGCACGAAATACATTTTATTGCTGCGAGGCATCCACTTCACGTTTTCCTGGAAAGAAGCAAGTACCTTGCCTGTCTGATAATTCCTCACCTCATTGATACTGTGGTTATTGCCCTGACGGTCCACCCAGGTTTTGTGCACAATCACGAATTTTCCATTCGGAGAAAGCGAAACACTTGAATAATTAGGCGCACAGATCACATCATAAATATTGTATGCGCGCTTGGAAGAAGCTGATGGAACATCAATTTTCAGAGAATATTCTGAGTTCTGAGATAAATCCGAGTTCTTTTTAGATTTTTCTGATTCTTTTGATGTGAAGGCTGAGTTCTTTGATGACAAAGCAGAACCTTCAGAAGACTTGACAGTCAGATCATTTCCCGTGTTTACCAGAACCTTTGCATCATCCTTTGCAGCCAGATATTTGATCACCACCTGATGAGAAGAAGGCAACAGAACTATCTCAAACTGGTTTCCATTTCCCTTCAAAGGCTCTCCATCCACAAAAAGCCGATACTCGCTGACACCTTCCACAGAGATCATCACTTTCATCCGGTGCTCGTTGGAGAGGCTGAAAGAAGCAAGATTCAGGGCATGCTGAGATGATGCGGAAGATAAGGAGGAAACCTCTTTCCCCTGACAGAAAGAAGCAAACGACAGCGGGGAATCCAACAGTTTTTCCATCGCAAACTTTTCTCCCTTAATATCTACGCTGTCCGCCATCCAGGGCAGACTGACAGGAAATGGACCTGCAAACTTGAATTTCTTCACCTCGATGGTTTCAGCCTGAGTTGCCATAGAGGCACACAAGGCAGCACTGAAAGTGAGTGCCATCACGCCTTTCTTGCTTATAAAATGATGTTTATCTATCATCGTTTTCTTGTTTATATTCGATTTTTTAATCTTGATTGTCAATATGACTCACTATAATTTCATAGCGAAAGCCAAACCCGTAGGAGAAACAGAAAGACTGATATTGTCTAACTTATCAGTCGTACTTTTTCCGCTGATATGGCCATCGTTGTCTGTTGTGGAATTTAGATGATTCTGGCTTTCTCTAACATTTTCCCCACCATTTTTCTTCTTTTTGCCCAAAATCAGATCGCCTATCAGAAAACCCGCCTCTGCCGAAGCCACTCCGATGGCAGCACCTGCCACGACATCTTCCCAATGATGGCGGTTGCGGCGAACTCTATCTACCGCCACTCCGGTAGCCAGCGCATAACCAGCTATGCCTATCCAGGGAGAAACCTTGCGGTATTCGTGCATCAGATTGGTGGCACCACAAAAGGCGATAGAGGTGTGTCCCGATGGAAAAGAACGGTTGTCAGTTCCATCGGGACGCATTTTATGAATGGTATGTTTCAGACCATAGGTGACTCCGGCATTCAGTCCGAAAGACACGACCGAAACCGTCAGTCTGCGCTTCCAGGAACTCTCCGCCTCTACACCCAGCAGTTTCAGTCCGAAGACCGAAGCCATGGGCACATACTGCAGCACGTCGTCAATGCCGTCACCATGATACGTTTTGTAATGACTCGCACTCGCTGGAACATCTGCCCCACCTGGAGTCTGAGAAAACGCAGTTGACGATAGCAGTAGACCGGCTACTATCAGGTAATCTCTCAAATTTTTCATCCTTGATATTAATTTCAGTCTTATGCCATCATCGCTACACCTTTTTATATATATAGGCGCAACGATGACAGATGTGATATATTACAGTTGGATTTCCACGACCTTGTCGATTTCAGTAGGAATAACTCCTAAATCGAGGATGATTCCACCATTGCATTTCTGCATCTTGAGCGGTTTCTTGCTCACAAAGTCGAATACCTTCTTCACCTTCCTGTTGCCCAAAGGCAGGAAGAGAGACTGGTCCTGAAGTTTCAGCACATGCACAAAGAGTCGGTTGCCCTTCTGGGTGGAAACGCCCCAGTCGTGAGGAGTCACAATGCCCGCTCTCGTACCATATATCGTTTCACCGTATGTTTTCATCCACTCGCCCATTTCCGCCAGGCGCTCCAAGGCCACAGCAGGTAGTTCACCATCTGGCTGAGGACCGATGTTCATCAGGAGATTGGCATTCTTGCCCGCCGATTTCACCAGATAATGAATCAGGGTTTTGGTGGATTTATAGTCCTGATCGGTTATCTTATATCCCCACATCCCGTTCATGGTTTCGCAGGTTTCCAGCGGCAGTTTACTGATGTCCTGTCCCGACAAGCCCGACTTGTTTTCGCCAGGAAGATCACGCTCGAACATCTGGAAATCCTCTCCCTCGAAAGGCACCTGATGATGATTATTGCCTATCATACAGGCGGGTTGCAGCCGATGAATCAGCGCATATTGTTCAGGCAGCTGCCAGTCGAAATCGGGATTGATATCCTGATCCCACCAGCCATCAAACCATATTGCGCCTATCTTGCCATAATGGGTGAGCAGTTCGGTAAGCTGGTTGTTCATAAACTGGTAGTAGCTCTGCCAGTTGCCCTTCGGATTCGGGCGTCCGGTTCCCCTGCCCGTTCTTCCCTGCGGAGCATCCTCGCGATACCAGTCGATGTGTGAATAGTAGAGATGCAGGCGGATGCCCTGCTTGTGGCATTCATCTGCCAGTTCCTTGAGAATATCCCGCTTGAAAGGAGTGGCATCCACGATATTATAATCAGAATACTGGGTCTTGAACATGGAGAAGCCCTCGTGATGACGGGTCGTGAAACAGATATATTTGGCTCCGGAAGCCTTGATGGCAGCCACCCATTTGGCAGCATCAAACTTAGACGGATAGAAGCCGCCAGCCAACTTAGCATATTCCTTATAGTTCAGGTCCTTGTTGGTCATCGTCCATTCGCCCGTTGCCAGCATACTGTACAACCCCCAATGCAGAAAGATTCCGAACTTGTCGTCCTGAAATTCCTGTCGCGCCTGCAGGTTTTCCTTGGTAGGCTGATAATGCTGCGCAGGGAGAGCCGCAGACAATTCCACATTCTTAGAAGATTCAGAAGATGCTACAGAAGTGGAAGATGCAGCAGAAGCGGTATTTGCAGCAGTAGCCGAAAGAGACGAGCAGCAGAGAGCGAATGAGATCGCAGCTGCAAAAGACTTGGTTTCCAGATTCATTTTCTTTCCCATAATAATGATTTTATTTGTTGGAGCCTTCTCCATATATAAAATAGGTAAACTCTATATGATATAGGTAAAACTCTATAAATAAAAGGTACTTTATAATAATAGATAAAACTTTTTTCTATATATTAAATAGAATAAGATGCAAGTGAGCAGATAAGAAATCAGATTTCCTCTACGATTTCACTCATATCCTTGCGCTTCTTTGCAGCATACGGACAATCTTCGGCTATATGACCGATTGGGATGATGACGACTACCTCAAAGCCAGGACGGGAGAAAAGTTGCTTCATCTTGTCGGTGTTATAATTGCAGACCCAGCAAGTGCCCAGTCCTCTTTCGGTGGCAGCCAGACAGAGATGTTCGGTGGCGATGGCCACATCGATGTCGCCATGAGCCTTTCCGTCGTATCTTCTCACCCAGTTTTCCTCCACATTTCTCATGCCTACGATATACATCGATGCCGAGCGGAACCATTCTCTGTCGTAGCACTGCTGCAGTTTCTGCTTTGCCTCATCAGAGCGCACGATGAGCCATTTCCAAGGCTGCTTGTTGACTGCCGATGGTGCCAGGCGCACACACTCCAGAATGTAATCCAAATCCTCCTGACTTACAGCCTCAGAGGTAAATTTGCGAGCCGAAAATCTTTCCTGGCTCAAAGCTAACATATTTTTCATATCGTATCCTTTTTTTATAAATGTATCTTCCTTTTAGAGAAAAACATCATTATTTGAATAATGGTACAAATTTAGATAAAATTTCTGAATTATAAGCCAGTATAATAAAAAACTTCAATGA
>SAMEA3663085__coassemble_73_pt1 | contig 52069 bp, 46 predicted proteins | sample SAMEA3663085__metabat2_high_PE_025 | metagenome-assembled genome bin SAMEA3663085 (sample SAMEA3663085) | pig gut metagenome | biome: pig gut; feature: pig-associated habitat; material: faeces | place: France | collected 2012
TAAACGAGAGACTTCTCTGGCACGGATGCAGTAATATCCTCGAACGTGCCAATAACTTTGTGTCTTTGACCCGGAGTAACCGGTTTTAATTTACGTACTGCCATTTTTTATTTTAAATATTGCTATAAAAATCAATTGTTTCGCCCTCTTTCAGAGTAACGATTGCCTTCTTGAACGCATTCTTCTGGCCCTTAACAAGACCTGCCTTAGTATAACGAGCAGAGCGCTTGCCTGAGTAACGCAGAGTGTTTACGTCAACTACTGTAACATTATACAGACTTTCAACTTCCTTCTTAATCTCGAGCTTATTAGCCTCAGGACGAACAACGAAGCCATAGCGGTTAGGCTGCTTGTCTGTAATCTTGGTCATCTTCTCAGTAACCAATGGTTTGATAATAAATGCCATATTCTAATATCTCCTTTTTACTTTGTTAAGATTTGGTCGATTGTCTCAAGCGACTTTTCAGTAATCACTACAACATCAGCATTCAAAATTTTGTACGAATTAACGTTAGATGCGAGGATAACCTCAGAACGCTGTAAGTTACGAGCAGACAAATATACGTTTTTATTTGATTCTGGCAAAACGAAGAGTACCTTTTTGCCCTCGATTTTAAGATTCTTAAGAACACTTAAGAATTCTTTAGTCTTTGGAGCCTCAAAAGTGAAATCTTCCAACATCACGATAGAGTTCTCCTGAGCCTTGTAAGACAGAGCAGACTTACGAGCAAGAATCTTTACTTTCTTATTCAATTTGAAGCGATAATCACGTGGCTTAGGACCAAAAACGCGAGCACCACCTACGAGTACAGGTGAGTTAATATCACCACGGCGAGCACCACCGCCGCCCTTCTGGCGACCAAGCTTACGAGTAGAACCACTCATCTCGCTTCTCTCCTTGGACTTAGCTGTACCCTGACGCTGGTTAGCGAGATACTGCTTTACGTCGAGATAGAGAACGTGATCGTTAGGCTCAATACCGAAGATTGCATCATTAAGAGCTACCTTACGGCCGGTCTCCTGACCTTTGATATCTAATACGCTAACTTCCATTATTTCTCAATTAAAACAGTTGAACCTTTGCATCCAGCGAAAGAACCCTTCACGATAAGAAGATTCTGCTCTGGAATAACCTTTAACACCTGAAGGTTCTGAGTAGTAACTCTGTCACCTCCCATTTGGCCGCCCATGCGCATACCCTTGAATACCTTAGCTGGGTAAGAACATGCACCAATAGATCCCGGCTTACGAGCGCGGTCATCCTGACCGTGAGTAGACTGACCTACACCACCGAATCCGTGACGCTTAACAACGCCCTGGAAGCCTTTACCCTTTGATGTACCGATTACATCAACGAACTTGCAATCGTTGAAGATTTCAACTGTAATGGTGTCACCGAGGTTGTACTCCTCATCAAACTTGAACTCGGCCAAGTGCTTCTTAGGTGTTGTGCCTGCCTTCTTGAAGATTCCCATCATAGGCTGAGAAGTTCTCTTCTCTTTAGCCTCACCGAAACCTAACTGATAAGCCTTGTAACCATCCTTCTCTACAGTTTTAACCTGGGTTACAACACAAGGACCTACTTCGATAACAGTGCACGGAATATTCTTACCGTCGGCACTGAAAACGGATGTCATTCCGATTTTTTTTCCAATTAATCCTGGCATTTCAATTTAAATTTAAATAATTAGACTTTGATTTCTACTTCTACACCACTTGGCAATTCAAGCTTCATCAAGGCATCAACTGTCTTAGCTGTTGAGCTGTAGATGTCGATGAGACGCTTGAAATCTGAGAGCTGGAACTGCTCGCGAGACTTCTTGTTTACGAAAGTACTGCGGTTTACAGTAAAAATACGCTTGTGTGTTGGCAATGGAATAGGACCGCTAACGATAGCGCCTGTTGCCTTAACAGCCTTCACAATCTTCTCAGCTGACTTGTCAACCAACTGGTGGTCGTAAGACTTCAGCTTAATTCTGATTTTCTGACTCATTTTTAAAATTAAGTTATTATTATATGAATTATTTAGTCTAATGGAAGAAGAGGTACGCTGCTTAAGAGTCATTCGCTAAGCAGCGCCTCATCTTACCGTTATTTCTTTTTATTAAAGGAGTTCTGCGTGACCCTTAACCTCCTCCAACACTGTCTTAGCAATTGTTGAAGAAAGAGGTGCGTGATGATCGTACTCCATAGAACTTGTTGCACGACCAGAAGTGATAGTACGCAAAGCTGTTACATAACCGAACATTTCAGCCAATGGGACCATTGCCTTTACAATGCGAGCACCACTACGACCTTCTTCCATACCCTGAACGAGACCACGGCGCTTGTTCAAGTCACCGATTACGTCACCCATGTTCTCTTCTGGAGTAACAACCTCTACCTTCATGATAGGCTCCATCAAAACTGGACCTGCCTTAGGGCAAAGAACCTTGAATGCCTGATGTGCTACCAACTCGAATGACAACTGGTCAGAGTCAACTGGGTGGAAGCTACCATCGGTCAAAGTTACCTTCAAACCTGTCATTGGGAAGCCACCGAGTACACCATTTGACAAGCAATCAGCGAAGCCCTTCTGTACAGATGGGATGAATTCCTTAGGAACGTTACCACCCTTAACTTCGTTGATGAACTGCAAGTCGCCTTCCTTGTAATCCTCATCCTTAGGACCGATGGTTACATCGATACAAGCGAACTTACCACGACCACCAGACTGCTTCTTGTAAGTCTCACGGCTCTGAGCTGTCTTAGTAATAGCCTCCTTGTAGTTAACCTGAGGCTTACCCTGGTTACATTCAACCTTGAACTCACGCTTCAAACGGTCGATGATGATATCCAAGTGGAGCTCACCCATACCAGAGATGATAGTCTGACCGCTCTGCTCGTCTGTACGAACAGTGAAGGTTGGGTCCTCTTCAGCCAACTTAGCGAGACCATTGTCCATCTTAGCGATGTCAGCCTGGCTCTTTGGCTCAACTGCAATAGAAATCACAGTATCAGGGAATGTCATAGACTCCAATACGATTGGGTGATCCTCATCACAGAGTGTATCACCAGTACGGATATCCTTGAAACCTACACCTGCACCGATATCACCTGCGTCGATAGACTCCATAGGGATTTCCTGCTTAGAGTTCATCTGGAACAGACGGCTGATACGCTCGCGCTTGCCAGAACGTGGATTGTAAACATAAGAACCTGCAACAACCTTACCAGAGTAAACACGGAAGAATACCAAGCGACCCATGAATGGGTCAGTAGCAATCTTAAATGCGAGAGCAGATGTTGGCTCATCCTCAGATGGCTTACGCTCCTCTTCCTCCTCTGTATCAGGGTTAGTACCGATGATATTTGGAGTATCCATTGGTGAAGGCAAGAATGCACAAACATAGTCAAGCAATGGCTGAACACCCTTGTTCTTATAAGAAGAACCGAGCAACATTGGGCAGCACTCCATAGCACAGCAACCCTTACGGATAGCAGCGAGGATTTTCTCCTCAGGAATATCCTGACCATCGAGATAGAGCTCCATCACTTCGTCATCGAAGTTAGCAGCACCCTCAAGAAGCTTATCACGCCACTCAGCAGCCTCATCAGCCAAGTCAGCAGGGATTTCCTCTACGTCATACTCAGCACCCATAGTCTCATCGTGCCAAAGGATAGCCTTCATCTTAATCAGGTCAACTACACCCTTGAAGTTTTCCTCAGCACCAATAGGAATCTGAATAGCAATTGGATTAGCACCCAAGATATCCTTCATCTGCTGAACTGTCTCGAAGAAGTTAGCACCAGAACGGTCCATCTTGTTTACATAACCGATACGAGGTACATTGTACTTATCAGCCTGGCGCCATACAGTCTCTGACTGAGGCTGAACACCGTCAGCAGCAGAATATGTAGCAACAGCACCATCAAGTACACGGAGAGAACGCTCAACCTCAGCAGTGAAGTCAACGTGTCCCGGAGTATCAATCAAGTTAATCTTATAAGACTTACCAAGATAGTTCCAGTTACAAGTAGTAGCTGCAGAAGTGATAGTAATACCACGCTCCTGCTCCTGGACCATCCAGTCCATAGTTGCAGCACCATCGTGTACCTCACCGATCTTATGAGTCTTACCTGTATAGAACAAGATACGCTCAGATGTTGTTGTCTTACCGGCATCGATGTGCGCCATGATACCGATGTTACGTGTCAAATGTAAATCGCGATTTGCCATTTTCTTTTATACCTATTAATTAAATTAGAATCTGAAGTGAGCAAATGCACGGTTAGCCTCAGCCATACGATGCATATCCTCCTTACGCTTAAATGCACCACCCTGGTTGTTGTAAGCATCCATAATCTCAGCAGCCAACTTATCTGCCATAGTCTTACCACCACGCTTACGAGCGAATATAATAAGATTCTTCATAGAGATACTTTCCTTACGATCAGGACGAATTTCAGTAGGAACCTGGAATGTAGCACCACCGATACGACGACTCTTAACCTCTACCTGAGGAGTGATGTTATCGAGTGCCTGCTTCCAAATCTCAAGTGCAGACTTCTCCTCGTTAGCCATCTTAGCCTTAACGGTATCCAATGCATTATAGAAAATTTCATATGATGTATTCTTCTTACCATCATACATCAAGTGATTAACGAACTTTGAGACCTTCTGGTCGTTGAAGACTGGATCTGGGAGGATCACACGCTTCTTTGGTTTTGCTTTTCTCATTTTTAATTGAACAATTTTAAATTCTGCGGAGGCTGTTTACTGTTCTTCAACGTTCGCACCCGAACATTTACTCAACCTATTTACTTCTCCAGCAAAACGTTTTGAATAAAAATAATGTTTTTACCTAAACTCCCAACCTTCTCCGATCGTGAGTTTTCGGTTTTGTCTAAATTTTAAGAATTACTTCTTAGCCTTTGGACGCTTAGCACCGTACTTAGAACGACGCTGTGTACGATTTGCAACACCTGCAGTATCAAGAGTACCACGAACGATGTGATAACGTACACCTGGAAGGTCTTTAACACGACCGCCACGAACCAACACGATTGAGTGCTCCTGCAAATTATGACCCTCTCCTGGGATGTAAGAGTTAACCTCTTTAGAGTTTGTCAAACGAACACGAGCAACCTTACGCATTGCTGAATTAGGCTTCTTAGGAGTAGTGGTATAAACACGAACACAAACACCACGGCGCTGAGGACATGAATCCAAAGCAGGTGACTTGCTCTTGTCAACCAAAACCTGTCTGCCTTTTCTTACCAATTGTGAAATAGTAGGCATAATTAAACTTTTTAATTTATATATTATTTTTTGTTATTATCTACCAATTTTCGAAGAAGCCACTTCGTCGGTGCCTTTTTCGGGGTGCAAAGTTACGATTTTTCCTTTAAACCACCTAATTTATCTAAAAGCAAATTTCACACAGTTTTGATTTTTAACCAAATATAACTTTTCTATATCAAAATTTCAAAAAACAAATAGGTAAAAATGAATATTTTGTAGCGTTTGTTACAATGTAATTAGAGCTTTTCTATAGTATGCCAGTTTGGTTATTACGACTCTGTTAATATCAGTTTTTTATTGGCTAATTTAGTATAAGGAAGTATGCTACATCAAAGAGTTAAGCTTCACCCTTTGGAATCTTGAATGGAGCAATTGGCTCTTCAGGTGCCTGTGGCAACTTGATTGTACCAAATGCCTGTTCAAAATTATAGATATTACTCTGCAGAGCCTGCAACAAACGCTTAGCATGTTCTGGAGCCATAATCACGCGACTCTTAATTTGTGGCTGTGGCATACCTGGCAATGCGCAAGCAAAGTCTAAGATGAAATCTGAAGTAGAGTGAGTGATGAGCGCCAAATTAGAATATGTGCCCTCAGCTACTTCAGGATTAATACCCATTTGAAACTGGTTCTGATTGTCTTTCTTATTATCTTCCATATTTCTTTAAGTTTATAAGGTAAAACATTTAATTAACGGTGCAAACTTACACAAAAAATCTGATATGAGCAAACTTTTTTGCTATATTTTTAAAGAAGGACAGAAATAAGAAGCGAAACTAATGAGAATAAAAAGGGAAACAAATGAGAATAGAAACTACAAATTTCAGAGGATCAAAGGTTAAACATCAAAGGTCAAAAGCAAATTTCACTTAGAATAGAAACCAAAGATTATATAATAAAAATGGGTATATCATTGCTGACATACCCTTTTTATTATATATATATATACATTATTATATATGTATATAGAAATCTATTTACTGTTATCTCCTATTTATATATAGAAGTCAAGTAGCATTAATCACCAATAGAAGGATCAGTATAGTCGAGCACATTCTTTCTGTTGGCCTGCATACGCTCATATTCTTCCTTAGAGCCTACGATAAGCTTATCCCACTGACGAAGACCAGTACCTGCAGGAATCAAGTGACCACAGATCACATTCTCCTTCATACCCTCGAGATAATCTACCTTACCACGGATAGCAGCCTCATTCAAAACCTTAGTAGTCTCCTGGAATGATGCAGCACTCATGAAGCTTTTAGTACCGAGAGCGGCACGGGTGATACCCTGAAGAATCTGAGTAGATGTAGCAGACACTGCATCACGCACCTGAACAAGTTTCTTATCACGGCGCTTCAATGCAGAGTTCTCATCACGCAACTTACGGGCTGTAATAATTTGACCTGGCTTGAGATTCTCGCTATCACCGGCATCGGTAACAACTTTCTTACCCCAGATACGATCATTCTCTTCAGCAAAGTCGAGTTTATCTACCAACTCCTGCTCAAGGAATGTAGTATCACCTGGATCGTCGATACGAACCTTACGCATCATCTGGCGCACAACAACCTCGAAGTGCTTATCGTTGATAGCAACACCCTGAAGACGATATACGTCCTGGATCTGGTTTACGATATACTCCTGAACGGCAGTAGGACCCATAATAGCAAGGATATCGCCTGGAGTTACACTACCATCAGACAATGGAGTACCTGCGCGTACGGCATCGTGCTCCTGTACCAGGATTTGCTTAGAAAGAGATACGAGATACTTCTTCTGGTCGCCAGTCTTGGAAGTTACGATAATCTCACGGTTACCACGTTTTACCTTACCCATAGTTACCTCACCATCGATTTCTGAAACGACAGCAGGGTTGGATGGATTACGTGCCTCAAGCAACTCGGTTACACGTGGAAGACCACCGGTAATATCACCGGCACCACCTACGGCACGTGGAATCTTAACCAAAACCTCACCTGTCTTGATAGTCTGACCATCCTCAACAGCCAAGTGACCACCTACAGGGAAGTTGTAAGTACCGAGAACCTCACCGTTAGCATCGATGACATCACAAGATGGAACCATTGCCTTATTCTTAGAGTCGGTGATAATCTTCTCTTCAAGACCAGTAGTTTCATCGACCTCAGCACGATAAGTAGCATCTTTCTGTACATCATTGAATTTCAATGTACCAGCATACTGGCTCACGATTACGGCGTTGAATGGATCCCACTTAGCAATGACAGTACCCTTTTCTACGATCTCACCTTCTTTATGATAGAGAGAAGAACCATAAGGTACATTCAATGTAGAAAGGATGATATTTGTATTAGGATCTACGAAACGGATTTCTGCAAGGTGGCTTACAACCTTCTCGCAATTAATATCGTTTCCTTCCTCATCTTCCTCTACGAATGGAACAGTGCTCAACTCGTCGAATTCGATACGTGCCTTGTTCTTTGCCTCAATCTTAGCATTAGCTGCAGCGTTGGAAGCAATACCACCGGCGTGGAATGTACGGAGAGTCAACTGAGTACCTGGCTCACCGATAGCCTGTGCAGCGATGACACCCACAGCCTCACCCAACTGTACCATACGGGCAGTAGCCAAGTTGCGGCCGTAGCACTTCATGCAGACACCCTTCTTGCTTTCGCAAGTGAGCACAGAGCGGATTTCTACACTCTCGATAGGAGAGTTCTCGATTGCCTTAGCCTTAGCTTCGGTAATCTGGTCACCAGCAGCAACGATCAATTCGCCAGTTGTAGGGTGAATTACATCATGTACAGATACACGACCCAAGATACGCTCATAGAGAGAAGAGATGACCTCATCGCCATTCTTCAAAGCTGTGCAAACCAAACCGCGCAATGTACCACAATCCTCCTCAGTAATAATCACATCATGAGAAACGTCTACAAGACGACGGGTGAGGTAACCAGCATCGGCTGTCTTCATTGCGGTATCAGCAAGACCTTTACGGGCACCGTGAGAAGCGATAAAGTACTCCAACACAGACATACCCTCCTTAAAGTTGGAAAGGATAGGGTTTTCAATGATCTGCGCACCTTCAGCACCAGCCTTCTGAGGCTTAGCCATCAAACCACGCATACCAGACAACTGCTTAATCTGATCCTTAGAACCACGGGCTCCGGAATCAAGCATCATATACACAGCGTTGAATCCCTGGTCTGCCTCGGTCATTTCCTTCATCAGGATATTACCCAAGTCGGTGTTAACGTGAGTCCAAGTATCAATTACCTGGTTGTAACGCTCCTTGTTGGTAATGAAACCCATATTATAGTTGTTGGTGATTTCCTCAATCTCCTTCTGACCTCTTGATACGATTTCCTCCTTCTCTGGTGGGATAATGATATCACCAAGGTTAAATGAAAGACCTGCAACGTAAGCCATGCGGTAACCCAGGTTCTTGATGCCATCAAGGAATTCACAAGCCTGTGCCATACCCACACTCTTGATTACGTCAGAAATCAGACCACGCAATGTCTTCTTTGAGATAACATCATTGAAGAAACCTACTTCCTCTGGGATAATCTGGTTGACGATTACACGACCTACAGATGTTTCCACCATACGCTTCTGTGGTTTGCCATCTACAACATCGTTAACAATCACCTTAATCAGAGAGTGAAGATCACAACGGCCTTCATTGCGGGCAATCAGAGCCTCCTCCGGACCGTAGAATGTCAATCCTTCGCCCTTAGCACCTGGACGGATCTTAGTAATATAGTAAAGACCGAGCACCATATCCTGAGAAGGAACGGTGATAGGCGCACCATTGGCAGGGTTCAAGATGTTGTGGCTCTGGAGCATCAGGATCTGTGCCTCCAATACAGCCTCATTGCTCAATGGAAGGTGAACAGCCATCTGGTCACCATCGAAGTCGGCGTTGAACGCAGTACAAGCCAATGGGTGCAACTGGATAGCTTTACCCTCAATCATCTTAGGCTGAAAAGCCTGGATACCAAGACGGTGAAGTGTAGGAGCACGGTTAAGCATAACTGGGTGACCCTTCATCACGTTCTCCAGGATATCCCAGATAACAGGTTCGCGACGGTCAACAATCTTCTTGGCACTCTTAACTGTCTTTACAATACCACGCTCTATCAACTTACGGATAATGAATGGTTTGTAAAGTTCAGCAGCCATCAACTTAGGAAGACCGCACTCACCCATCTTCAACTCAGGACCTACGACGATTACGGAACGTGCAGAGTAGTCAACACGCTTACCGAGGAGGTTTTGACGGAAACGACCCTGCTTACCCTTCAAAGAGTCAGAGAGTGATTTCAATGGACGATTACTCTCGCTCTTCACAGCAGAACTCTTGCGTGAGTTGTCAAACAAGCTGTCCACAGCCTCCTGCAACATACGCTTCTCATTACGGAGAATTACCTCAGGAGCCTTGATTTCTACGAGTCGCTTCAAACGGTTGTTACGGATGATAACACGACGGTAGAGGTCGTTCAAGTCAGAAGTAGCGAAACGGCCACCATCAAGCGGAACCAACGGACGGAGTTCAGGAGGAGTCACAGGAATCACCTTCATGATCATCCACTCTGGCTTGTTGATGCCCTTACTTGCACGGAAGCCCTCTACTACCTGAAGACGCTTCAAAGCCTCTGTCTTACGCTGCTGGCTTGAATCGTTGTTGGCATGATCGCGAAGCTCGTAAGACAAGCTGTCGAGATCAATGTTCTGAAGCAGTTCATAGATTGCCTCAGCACCCATCTTGGCAACAAACTTGTTAGGATCGTCATCTGAAAGATACTCATTTTCAGGATCCAGATGATTGTCAAGGATATCAATATACTCTTCCTCTGTGAGGAGGTCGAGCTTATGAGAACCGTTGATTTCGAGACCGTCAGCATCAGTTTTTCCTTCCAGTGCACCTGGACGGATCACTACATACTTCTCATAGTAGATGACAGCATCCAGTTTCTTGGTAGGCATACCCAGTAGGTAACCTATCTTATTAGGAAGGGAACGGAAATACCAGATGTGAGCAACAGGTACGACGAGTTCGATGTGACCAGCACGCTCACGGCGCACCTTCTTCTCAGTCACCTCTACACCGCATCGGTCGCAGACGATTCCCTTGTAGCGGATACGCTTGTACTTGCCGCAGGCGCACTCATAGTCCTTGGTAGGACCAAAGATGCGCTCGCAGAACAAGCCGTCACGTTCCGGCTTATATGTACGATAATTAATGGTTTCAGGCTTAGTTACCTCACCATACGAATTTTCCAAAATCTCCTCTGGAGAAGCGAGACCGATGGTAATCTTCGTAAAATTATTCTTTACCTTTGTATCTTTTTTGAAAGCCATGTTTCTATATCTAAATTAGGGGTTCTCAAAATTAATCAAGTTTGATGCTCAATCCAAGACCACGAAGCTCATGAAGCAATACGTTGAGAGACTCTGGAATGCCAGGTGTTGGCATTGGGTCGCCCTTCACGATTGCCTCGTATGCCTTGCTACGCCCTACAACGTCATCCGACTTGATAGTCAGAATCTCCTGCAATACGTGGCTTGCACCGAATGCCTCGATGGCCCAAACCTCCATCTCTCCGAAACGCTGACCACCAAACTGTGCTTTACCACCAAGTGGCTGCTGAGTAATCAGAGAGTAAGGACCGATAGAACGAGCGTGCATCTTGTCTTCTACCATGTGACCCAACTTCAAGAAGTAAGTCATACCTACGGTAGCTGGCTGGTCGAACTTCTCACCAGTCTCACCATCATAGAGGTAAGTAGAGCAGAAACGAGGCAGACCTGCCTTGTCTGTCCATACAGAGAGATCCTCAAGATGAGCACCGTCGAAGATAGGAGTAGCAAACTTCACGCCCAGCTTCTTACCAGCTGCACCCAGGATACACTCAAAGATCTGACCCAGGTTCATACGAGAAGGCACACCCAATGGGTTCAATACCATATCTACAGGACGACCATCCTCCATGAATGGCATATCCTCAAGACGTACCACCTTAGAAACGATACCCTTATTACCGTGGCGACCGGCAAGCTTATCACCTACCTGAATCTTACGCTTCTTGGCGATATAAACCTTAGCCATCTGAAGAATACCTGATGGAAGTTCATCACCGATAGTAATAGCAAACTTGCGACGCTTCAACTCAGCATCCAGCTGCTTGTACTTGCGGATGAAGTTCATGATCAGCTTCTGGATCAAGCTGTTGGCATGCTCATCGTCTGTCCAGTTGTTAGACTGTACACCGTCATATTCGAGGTTCTTCAGAGCAGTTGTAGTAAACTTAGAACCCTTAGTGATAATCTCAGCACCAGAATAGTCTTTCACACCCTGAGAAACCTTGCCCTCAGTCAATGTGAGCAACTTATCTACGAGGATATCCTTCAAGTCCTCACCCTTTGCCTCATATTCCTCGTCGATTTTAGCGAGAATAATCTTATCCTGCTTCTTAGATTCGCGAGTCTTGATAGCACGAGAGAACATCTTCTTGTCGATGACAATACCGCTCAGAGAAGGGTTTGCCTTCAATGAAGAATCCTTCACATCACCAGCCTTGTCACCAAAGATAGCACGGAGCAATTTCTCTTCAGGAGAAGGATCACTCTCGCCCTTAGGTGAAATCTTACCAATCATGATGTCACCTGGCACGATACGAGCACCAACACGTACTACACCATTGTCATCCAGATCCTTAGTAGCTTCCTCACTTACGTTTGGAATATCGCTAGTAAATTCCTCAACACCGCGCTTAGTCTCACGCACATCGAGAGAATACTCATCTACGTGAACAGATGTCAATACATCATCACGTACCATACGCTCTGAGATAACGACAGCATCCTCATAGTTGTAACCCTTCCAAGGGATGTAAGCCACGAGCAGGTTGCGGCCCAATGCCAACTCACCATTCTCTGTAGCATAACCCTCTGTCAGGATATCACCCTTCTTCACGCGCTGACCCTTGTTACAGATAGGGCGCAAGTCGATGGTCATATTCTGGTTGGTACGGCGGAACTTAGGAATGCGGTACTCCTTGAGTGCAGGCTCGAAGCTTACAAACTCCTCGTCCTCTGTACGGTCGTAGAGAATACGGATAGTAGTAGCATCTACATATTCGATAACACCCTCGCCCTCAGCAGTAATCATCGTACGTGAATCCTCACATACCTGCTTCTCAAGACCAGTACCTACGATAGGAGCATCATTGTGAAGCAATGGAACTGCCTGGCGCATCATGTTACATCCCATCAAAGCACGGTGACCATCATCATGCTCCAAAAAAGGAATCAAACCTGCAGATACAGAAGCGATCTGCTGTGGAGATACGTCCACGTAATCTACATTATCTGGAGTAACAACAGGATAATCGGCATCCTGACGGCACTTTACAACGTCTCGGATGAAAGCACCATCCTCTGTCAGAGGTGCATTACCCTGTCCGATAATCTTTTCTTCTTCGTCCTCAGCTGTCAGGTAAACTACATCCTCGTTTGCCATATCCACCTTGCTGTCTCTAACCTTACGGTAAGGAGTTACGATGAAGCCGAGGTCATTAATCTTGGCATACATACAAAGTGAAGAAATCAAACCGATGTTTGGACCTTCAGGACTCTCAATAGGACAAAGACGACCATAGTGAGTATAGTGTACGTCACGAACCTCGAAACCGGCACGCTCACGAGACAAACCTCCAGGACCTAAGGCTGAAAGACGACGCTTGTGAGTAACCTCTGCCAATGGGTTGGTCTGGTCCATGAACTGTGACAATGGGTTGGTACCAAAGAATGAATTAATCACGCTTGAGATAGTCTTTGCGTTAATCAAATCAGTTGGAGTAAACACCTCGTTGTCACGTACATTCATACGCTCACGGATAGTGCGACTCATACGAGCCAAACCTATAGAGAACTGATTAGCCAACTGCTCACCTACTGTGCGTACACGGCGGTTAGACAAGTGGTCGATGTCATCGACAGTAGCACTTGAATTGATCAGCTGAATCAGATATTTGATAATTTCGATGATATCATCTTTAGTCAAGACACGAACATCCATATCGGTATCGAGTCCCAACTTCTTGTTGATACGGTAACGACCGACCTCTCCCAAGTCATAACGCTTGTCAGAGAAGAAAAGGTTCTGGAATACCTCGCGTGCACTAGCATCATCAGCAGGATCAGCATTACGCAGCTGGCGGTAGATGTAGTTCACAGCCTCCTTCTCAGAGTTACTTGGGTCCTTTGCCAAAGTATTGAAGATGATAGTGAACTTGTTGGCTGCCTCCTCATCCTTGTGGAGAAGCACAGTAGAAGCACCACTTTCGAGGATTTCTTCTACATTTTCCTCAGTAAGTTCAGTCTCACGCTCCATGATTACCTCGTTACGCTCGATAGATACAACTTCACCAGTATCCTCATCCACGAAGTCCTCATTCCAGCTCTTCAAAACACGAGCAGCAAGTCTCTTGCCGATAGCAGCCTTCATGTTCTTCTTGTTCACCTTCACTTCCTCTGCGAGGTCGAAGATCTGGAGGATATCCTTATCCTGCTCATAACCGATGGCACGGAGCAAAGTAGTTACAGGCAACTTCTTCTTACGGTCGATATAGGCATACATGACGTTGTTGATGTCAGTAGCAAACTCAATCCAGCTACCCTTGAATGGGATGATACGTGCAGAATAGAGCACAGCACCATTGGCGTGAACACCCTGACCGAAGAAAACGCCAGGAGAGCGGTGCAACTGAGAAACGACAACACGCTCAGCACCATTGATCACGAAAGTACCATTATCAGTCATGTAAGGTATAGTACCCAAAAATACATCCTGGATAAAAGTACCGAAATCCTCATGGTCAGGATCCGTACAATACAGCTTCATTTTAGCCTTCAAAGGTACGCTATATGTAAGACCTCTCTCCAGGCACTCATCGATAGAATAGCGAGGAGGGTCAATATAGTAATCCAAGAACTCAAGAACGAAATTATTACGCGTATCGGTGATAGGGAAGTTCTCAGAGAACACCTTAAACAAACCGTCATTCTTGCGTTCCTCAGGCGGAGTATCCAACTGTAAGAAGTCCTTAAAAGACTTTAACTGCACATCGAGGAAATCCGGATATGGGTACGGATTATGAACGCTGGCAAAATTTACTCTGTTATCAACAATTTTTGTAGCCATTAGAAGTATTAAATGGTTTTATTAACATTATAAGAAAAGACACAAAAAGGTTAGGACTCGCCTACTGGGAGAATCCTAACCATTATGTAAGAGATGTAATTAATCTAATTACTTGAGCTCTACCTTAGCACCAGCCTCTTCGATAGCCTTCTTAAGGTTCTCAGCCTCGTCCTTAGATACACCCTCCTTGATAGTAGAAGGAGCACCGTCTACGAGATCCTTAGCCTCTTTCAAACCGAGACCACAAGCCTCCTTAACAGCCTTAACAACCTGGAGCTTAGCGCCACCAACCTCAGCGAGGACTACGTCGAAAGAAGACTTTTCCTCAGCTGCAGCTGCACCACCAGCAGCAGGACCAGCAGCTACAGCTACAGCTGCAGCAGCAGGCTCAATACCATACTCGTCCTTGAGGACTGTTGCCAACTCATTAACTTCCTTAACAGTAAGATTTACTAACTCTTCTGCAATAGCTTTAATATCTGCCATTTTTATTCTAAATTTTAATTTTATTTATACTATGAAATGATATAACATTGTGATTGATTACTCAGGACGCTCGCCCAATGTCTTAAGCACACCATGAATAGTGTTGCCTCCTGATTGAAGAGCAGAAATAACGTTCTTTGCTGGAGACTGGAGCAAAGCAACAATCTCTGCAATAACCTCGCTCTTGCTCTTGATTGCTGAAAGTTCAGCGAGTTTATCAGCACCTACATAGACACCTTCCTCAGCATAAGCAGCCTTGAGAGCTGGAATGCCATCCTTCTCGTATTCCTTCAACAACTTAGCTGGTACGTTAGCCACGTTAGTGAACATAACTGCCGTAGTACCCTTCAAGCTTCCATAAAGTTCAGAGAAATCGATGTCTGAAGCCTCGAATGCCTTGTGAAGCAAGGTGTTCTTAACAACAACCATCTTGATTTCATTCTGGAAGCACTTGCGACGAAGTGCACTTGTCTTCTCAGCGTTCAATCCTGTAAGATCTACAAGATAGAAGTGAGGAAACTCCTGAAGCTTCTGTCCAAGTTCGGTGATAATAGTATCTTTAACTTCTTTCTTCATTTTACAAAACTTTTAGAGTTATTCAACTGATTTAGGATCAATCTTGATACCCTTACTCATAGTGCTAGAAATAAAGATACTCTTGATATATGTACCTTTAGCAGCAGCAGGCTTCAACTTGATAACTGTATTGATGAACTCCTTAGCATTTCCGTAGATCTGCTCAGGTGTCATGCTAACCTTACCGATTGAAGTGTGGATAATACCAGCCTTATCAACCTTAAAGTCAATCTTACCTTGTTTAACTTCCTTAACTGCCTTAGCAACATCCATAGTTACAGTGCCACTCTTAGGGTTAGGCATCAAACCGCGAGGACCGAGAACACGACCCAAAGGACCGATCTTACCCATGCAAGAAGGCATAGTGATGATAACATCAATATCTGTCCAACCACCCTTAATTTTCTCAACATATTCGTCGAGACCTACGTAGTCAGCACCTGCTTCCTTAGCAGCAGCTTCCTGATCAGGAGTACAGAGAGCGAGCACACGTGTTACCTTACCAGTACCATTTGGCAGTGAAACAACACCGCGAACCATCTGGTTAGCCTTACGTGGGTCAACACCTAAGCGTACATCGATATCGAGAGATGCATCAAACTTGGTTGTGGTAATTTCCTTAACCAACTCTGCAGCCTCTTTCAAAGTGTATGCCTTCCCTGCTTCAACCTTATCAGCTACTGATTTTTGATTTTTTGTCAGTTTACTCATTTTTCTAATTGAAGTTTTAAATTATTTACCAGGGAAGTCCCCTTTTACAGTAATACCCATACTTCTAGCAGTACCAGCGATGAGCTTCATAGCTGATTCAACAGTAAAGCAATTCAAGTCCTTCATCTTATCCTCAGCGATAGTCTTTACCTGATCCCAAGTAATAGTAGCTACCTTCTGACGGTTTGGTTGAGCAGAACCTGATTTAACTTTAGCAGCTTCTTTCAACTGTACTGCAGCAGGAGGAGTTTTGATTACGAAATCGAATGACTTGTCAGTGTAGTATGTGATAACGACTGGCAACACTTTACCTGCTTTATCCTGGGTGCGGGCGTTGAACTCCTTGCAGAATCCCATAATATTAATACCTTTAGAACCCAGTGCAGGTCCAACTGGAGGTGAAGGATTTGCAGCGCCACCTTTAATCTGTAATTTGATTAATCCAGCAACTTCTTTAGCCATTTCTTTGTTAATATTTAAAATTGAAACTTATAAAGGAGAATGTGTCCGTAACGGCACATTATTCCTTTTCTACTTGCGTATAATTTAACTCTAACGGAGTTTTACGTCCGAAGATCTTAACCATCACCTTCAGCTTATGCTTCTCGGCGTTTACCTCTTCGATAACACCACTGAAGCCGCTGAATGGACCATCTGTTACCTTCACAGTCTCATCAACTGCGTATGGCACAGCAAGATTTTCTTCAAACTCTGTCTCCTCTGCTGTACCCAACATACGATTGATATCAGACTGAGGAACAGGTGTTGGCTCATCCAAACCTCCAAGGAAACCTAAAACATTAGGCATGAAACGCAGCGTGTGCGCAACATCACCTTTCAGTTTAGCTTCAACAAAAACGTAACCTGGAAGAGAAACCTTCTCTTTAACTACACGTTTACCATTGCGCACAGTTGCATGTTTTTCCACAGGAATCAGAATCTGTGAAACATGAGCTGCGAGCAAATCGTTATGCTTCATTTCAGCCTCGATGTATTCTTTCACCTTAGCTTCCTTGCCGCTTACGGCTTTCAGCACATACCATTTATTACCTGTTGCTGCCATTTCCTATAAAATTAACCTGGATAAACAACGCCCATGAGAGCTCTGAAAATAGAGTCCATTGCGAACACCACTAATGCAATGACAAGGGAAGCAGATAATACAACCATTGCACTATGAGTAAGTTCGGCACGAGTTGGCCAAGTAGTCTTATGCGCAAGTTCATCGTAACATGCCTTGCAATAATTTACTATCTTATTCATATTATCTTCTTATTAGCACGGGTTGAAGGGCTCGAACCCTCGACACCTGGTTTTGGAGACCAGTGCTCTACCAACTGAGCTAAACCCGTAAGTAGCTCCCACTTCCGCAGAAGCGGGAGCCTTTATATAGTAAATAGAGTATTCTAATTACTTAATGTCATCAAGAATTGCTGTAATCTGACCAGAACCTACTGTACGACCACCCTCGCGGATTGCGAAACGAAGACCCTCGTTCAAAGCAACCTTGTAAATCAACTCAACCTCGATCTCAACGTTATCACCTGGCATTACCATCTCAACTCCCTCTGGAAGCTTGATTTCACCAGTACAATCCATTGTACGGAGGTAGAACTGTGGACGATATTTGTTACCGAACGGAGTGTGACGACCGCCCTCTTCCTTCTTCAATACATAGATAGAAGCCTTGAAGTGATCGTGAGGAGTAATAGCACCTGGGTGTACGACTACCATACCACGCTTAACCTCAGCCTTATCGATACCACGGAGAAGCAAACCTACGTTATCACCTGCCTCACCCTCAGCGAGTACCTTGCGGAACATCTCAACACCAGTGATGACAGACTTCTTGTCCTCACCAAGACCGAGCAACTGAACTTCGTCACCAACCTTGCAACGACCAGTCTCGATACGACCTGTAGCAACAGTACCACGACCTGTGATTGAGAATACGTCCTCGATAGGCATCAAGAATGGCTTATCAACCTCACGCTCAGGCTCCTGAATCCACTCGTCAACTGTATCCATCAAAGTCTCAACAGACTCAACCCACTTCTCAACACCATTCAAAGCACCGAGAGCAGAACCACGGACGATAGGAGTATCCTCTTCGTAACCATACTGCTCGAGGATCTCATGAACTTCCATTTCAACGAGTTCGAGCATCTCCTCATCGTCAACCATATCGCACTTATTCAAGAAAACAACCAAGCGAGGTACGTTTACCTGACGTGCAAGAAGTACGTGCTCACGTGTCTGTGGCATAGGACCGTCAGTAGCAGCAACTACCAAGATAGCACCATCCATCTGAGCAGCACCAGTAACCATGTTCTTTACATAGTCAGCGTGTCCAGGACAATCAACGTGCGCATAGTGACGTTTTACTGTCTCATACTCGATGTGAGCAGAGTTGATGGTGATACCACGCTCTTTCTCCTCAGGAGCATTATCAATCTGATCGAATGACTTAACTGCCTCAGATGTACCGAGCTTCTCGTTCAATACCTTAGAGATAGCAGCGGTCAGAGTAGTCTTACCATGGTCAACATGACCAATTGTACCAATGTTAACATGCGGTTTGGTACGCACGAATTCTTCTTTAGCCATAGCTTTTCTTTTTATTTATATAAATGAATAATCTGTTCCTCTACCATCCTTAGAAAACTACCGAACGATAGAGCTGTAACTGAGAGTTGAACTCAGGACCTCTTCCTTACCAAGGAAGTGCTCTACCACTGAGCTATTACAGCAAGTTAATAAATTGAGCGGAAAACGGGGCTCAAACCCGCGACCCCCAGCTTGGAAGGCTAGTGCTCTATCAACTGAGCTATTTCCGCAAGTCAAAAGAAGTGGGTGGTGATGGATTCGAACCACCGAAGGCATAGCCAGCAGATTTACAGTCTGCCCCATTTGGCCACTCTGGTAACCACCCTTTTCTTTTTCTTGAGCCTCTTGTCGGATTCGAACCAACGACCCCGAGATTACAAATCACGTGCTCTGGCCAACTGAGCTAAAGAGGCAATCTTTACAGCCGCAATACGACTGATTTTCCACCTATCGGAAAACGGCTGCAAAGATACAACATTATTTTGAATCTACAAAATTTTTTTCGACTTTTTTTTATCGATTGCGCATTTTTTCTTTAAATTTGGTCAATTGAACCTTCATAGAATCCACTGCCTGGTCAATTCCCTCTTCAAATGTATCGCATGTCTTCTCAACAAATAGTTTCGATCCAGGAACTGCGATTTCCAGGTGAACTTCCTTATTCAAGGCTGTGGCAGGCTTTACGACCTTTAATTGCACCTCTACTTTCTGTATATCTTCGTAAGTTTTTTCTAACTTGGCGATTTTCTTCTCGATAAATGCCTGTAACTTCTCGGTAGCATCGAAATGAATCGACTGAATCTTAATTTCCATAGTGACCTCCAATTTTAAAAGGTTATGCCCTTGGATGGGCTTTTGTATAAACTCGCTTCAACTGCTCGAACGTGGTATGCGTATAGATCTCCGTAGTGGAGAGCCGGGCATGTCCGAGCAATCTTTTTAAACTTTCTATTCCTGCGTCATGATTCAGCATCGCCGTGGCAAATGTATGTCTCAAGACGTGTGGACTTTTCTTTTTCAACGAGCATACTCTTGACAAGCACTCCTTCACGATGTCTCTTACTTTGGCTGCCGTCATCCTTTTCCCCTTATCTGAAAGGAACAAGGCTGGAGATTGACTCTCCACGGTCTGATTGCGCAAGCGGATATACGCTTGGAGGGTTTCATCAAGCTCGTTTCCGAAAGGTACGATGCGCTGATTGTTGCCCTTGCCGGTAATCTTGATTTCATGGTTCACAAAACTGATCGCCTCATCATCAAGTCCTACCAATTCCGATAATCTCATTCCTGTTTCATAGAATGTCATTATAATAGTACGCGCACGCACGCTATCATAATCTTCACCCCATTTCTGCCTGTCCAGAAGTTCATTCACCTCGCTCTCTTTCAAGAACTGCGGTAAAGGTTTCTCCTTTTTGGGCATCAGAATGCTATGTGCTGGATCTGTATCTACATAATGCCTTGCCAATGCATACCGGTAGAAAGTGCGAACTGCACTCAGCCGGCGACCGACAGATGATGCCTTATTGCCTTTATCCATCATAGCCTCCATCCAGTTACGGATAATGTCGGAGTCAATGGTCTCCCAAGTGAGGGAGTCTGACAGATTCTGGAAGTATGTCTCAAAGGCCCGAAGGTCTTCCGCATAGCTGTCTATTGTCATTTGCGAGCGATTCATCTCACATTTCAAATAGTCCAAAAATCCATCAATATTCAACATAACGCTACTCGTATTCTTTTTACGGCAACGAAATTAAGGAAATTATTTCAAACTACCAAATTTTTTGAGGATTTTTTAATCTTTCTGCCAAACTTTGAGGATATTCTCGAGGAAAATCCTCAAAGATGGCGGTAAAATTACTCCTCGTTAGCGCGCAACTGCTGTACGTAGATGGCGTGTTCCATCTTGAGACGCTTCAAAACAGATGGTTTGTCATACTGCTGACGAGCGCGAAGCTCCTTAACAACACCTGTCTTTTCAAACTTTCTCTTAAACTTCTTGAGAGCTCTCTCGATGTTCTCACCGTCCTTAACTGGTACAATAATCATTTTTTTTTACTTTTAATTTATTATGTTAAACTTATAATTTCTGAGCGAAAAGGGCACGATGCCACAATTTGCGGGTGCAAAATTACATCTTATTTATCAAATAACCAAGATTTTAGCCGACTTTTTGCGCAAAATCGTTCATTTTGTGGCATTTAGCCCATTTTCATCCTCTCTAAAACTTTATTTTCTGCTGAAAATCATGCTTTTAGATGCAGGAGTACAACTTTTATCTGCCGGAGGACATCACTCTATCCACCGGACGCGTTGCTTCCCTCAACCATTCCAGGTCTTCGCCTTCGAGATAAGGAGAAAGCTTTTCAAAAACATCACGATGATAGGTATCAAGCCATTCGATTTCTTCTGGCTGAAGCATGCTGAAATCTACCGGAGTCAGGTCGATAGGACAAAGCGTGAGGGATTCCATCTGCAGGAATTTGCCGAATTCCGTCGTCTGATAGTCTTTTATCAATAATGTATTCTCGATTCTCACTCCGAATTTGCCTGAAAGATAGAGGCCCGGCTCATCGGTCACGGTCATGCCGGCACGCAAAGGAGTTGGCTTCCATTCCATACGGATTTGGTGAGGACCTTCGTGTACACTGAGATAAGACCCCACTCCATGTCCCGTACCGTGCAGATAATTATACCCCTCGCGCCACATGCATTCCCTGGCCAGAGCATCCAGTTGAGTGCCCGATGCGCCATCAGGAAATTTGGCGAGTTCCAGTTGGATATGTCCTTTCAGCACCAGCGTATAGACGTGCTTCATCTCCTCTGTCACCGGTCCGAGCGCTATCGTACGGGTGATATCGGTGGTTCCATCCTGATATTGTGCTCCGGAATCTATCAGAATCAGACCTTCCGGCTTGAGAGCAACATCTGTTTCAGGCGTCGCCTCATAGTGAACAATGGCGCCATGTGCCTGATAACCGGCTATCGTATCAAAGGAAATATCACGGAAAAGATGCTGCTCTGCACGAAACGAAGTAAGTTTGCGGTCGATGGAAATTTCAGTCTGTCCACCAGCCTCCACAGCCGGCTTGAGCCATCTCAGGAACTTGACCATCGCCACTCCGTCTCTCAGCATTGCCTGTCGGAAACCCGCGATTTCCCTATCATTTTTCTGTGCTTTCATCGCTGGAACAGGTGAATTTCCTGCAATAATCTCCTTACATTTCACGGTTTTCCACAGAAAATAGCTGGTTTCATCGCCATCCAGAAGGATATTATACTCGGAATATCGCTCCAATCCTTCAGCCACCTTATTATATGGATAGAGCGAAATGCCGTTTTCAGTCAGATAAGCCTTCACCTCGTCACTGATTTTAGCAGAATCCACATAGAGCGAAACCTGCTGGGAGGAGATGAGAAGATAACTGACGAAGACAGGCACACAATGAACATCTGTGCCACGGAGATTGAGTGTCCAGGCGATATCATCGAGCGCAGAAATGAGCATTCCGTCGGCATGACGCTGGCGGAGAGCTGTCCGGATGCGGGAAATCTTGGAAGCAACGGATTCTCCTGCAAATTCCATCGGCTGAATTTCTACAGGATTGGCTGGAATAGCAGGACGATCTGTCCAAATCTGCCCCAACGGGTCGAAATTGGTTCTCACCGTGATGCCGCCCGACTTCCGAAGATCGGCTATCAGCCCCATCGTTTCGTAATAGGAATTTACCATACCATCGAGGCCCACTTCTGCATTTTCGCCCTGCAATTCCTGAGCAAGCCATTCAGAAATAGTAGGAGTACCCTCAATTTTCAGCTTCATCAACTGGAATTCCGTACCCTTCAACTGCTCCTCGGCAGCCAGGAAATAACGAGAATCAGTCCACAAAGCAGCTGATTTCATCGTAACCACCGCCGTTCCGGCAGAGCCGTTGAATCCGGAAATCCAAGTCCTACCCTGCCAATGATCGGCCACATATTCGCTCTGATGAGCGTCTGCACTCGGGAAAATAAAGGCAGAAAGATGCTCTCGGCGCATCACTTCCCTCAAACTTTCCAATCTCTGATTGATTTCATTCATAATTTTATCTCTATTATATCTTAATTTGCATCTGATTATATCTCTATCATATCCTAATTTGCGTCTGATTAAATCTCTGTCATACATCTTAGTTTGCATCTGATTAAATCTCAGCGATATCTTCATCTCTGAGATTCCATTCTGAGCATTTTACACCTTAATTATATATATAGGGAAAAGAAGTATCAGAAGAATCACCCCAAAGGCGCAGAAAGAATCACCCCTAAAAATCACAGAAAGAATCATCAAAATAATCCTGTAGAATCTTCGAAAACGACTGAAAGATCCAATAAGAACTTCAGAAGTGTGATCGAAACGACTGAAAAATTCGATAAAAACCAGCCGGAAGCAGGAATTTTTCTTTCCATCAGAACGCATTTTGCTAATTAGAGATTACAAAGATAATAATTTTAAGAATTAACAACAAATTTAAGCGCAAATAAATGCACGTTTTACATTACTTTTTAGTATTTTTGCGGTCGGAAAAGAAAAATGAAGGTAAATATACTTTCAGATAGGTTCCACACCTCTCAGAGAGGGATTTCAGCAGTTAAGAAAAAGAATTTATAAACAACTTAATATAAAAAATTGTAGTTATGGAATTTTTAACTAATGACAAGCTTTTGATCGTCGGTGCCGGCGGTATGATTGGTTCTAACATGGTTCAGAGCGCTTTGATGCTCGGTCTTACTCCAAACATTTGTCTCTACGATATCTACGAGCCAGGTGTTCACGGTGTATTCGATGAGATTCAGCAGTGTGCATTCCCAGGCGTTAACGTAACTTATACTGTTAACCCAGAGGAGGCTTTCACTGGTGCTAAATATATCATTTCTTCAGGCGGTGCTCCTCGTAAGGAGGGTATGACTCGTGAGGACCTCCTCAAGGGTAACTGCAAGATTGCAGCAGAGTTCGGTGACAACATCAAGAAGTACTGCCCAGAGGTAGAGCACGTAGTTGTTATCTTCAACCCAGCTGACGTTACAGCTTTGACAGCATTGATCCACTCAGGTTTGAAGCCAAACCAGTTGACATCACTCGCAGCTCTCGACTCTACCCGTTTGCAGCAGGCTTTAGCCCTCGAGTTCGGTGTACAGCAGGATAAGGTAACTGGCGCTCACACTTATGGTGGTCACGGCGAGCAGATGGCTGTATTCGCTTCTCAGGTTAAGGTTGACGGCAAGCCATTGTCAGAGATGGGTCTTTCTGACGAGCGTTGGGAAGAGATCAAGCACCACACGGTACAGGGTGGTTCTAACATCATCAAGCTCCGTGGCCGTTCTTCATTCCAGAGCCCAGCATACAATGCTGTGAAGATGATCGAGGCTGCTATGGGTGGTGAGAAGTTCACATTGCCTGCTGGCTGCTATGTAAACCACGACAAGCTCGGTTTCAAGAACGTAATGATGGCTATGCCTACTACTATCGACAAGACTGGCGTTCACTTCACAGAGCCTACAGGTACTGAGGAAGAGCTTGCAAGCCTCGCTAAGTCTTACGAACACCTTTGCAAGATGCGCGATGAGATCGTAGAGCTTGGCATCGTTCCTCCAGTAGCTGAGTGGAAAGAGATGAACCCTAACTTGTAATTCTTCTTCTTAGAATTTTTATAAGTGAATGAGATAGGGCTGAATTGTGAGATATTTTCTTACGATTCAGCCTTTTTCTTTATTTTTATAAGAAACTGTCATTACTGTATCTGTCATTACGGTCATTATGGTCATTACGGTCATCAGTTGTATTTGTCTATAATGCCATTACGGTCATGGCTTGCTGGTTCAAAATCAGCCCATAATGGTTATTTTTTCCGCAATTTAGATGAAATGACTTTGGCATATTTTTTGTAATTTTGCAAACGAAAAAGAATTCTTCCCCAAAAAGATGGGATAAAGTTGGAAAAGAATCGAGAAAAAAACAAAATTCCCCAACGGATAGAGGAAATTCATTCCGTTTCCCCAAAAAGGAAAAAGTTGGGAAACTATCGAGAAAAGACAAGAACCCAACGGATAGAGGAAATTCATTCTTTTTCCCTAAAAACATGGGAAGAATTGAGAAATCTTTCCACAAAAAAATGGGTAATAGTTGGGAAAGACAAATCATAATATTAAAGAAAGAAAAATGGAACTGATTAAAAACAAAACTTTCGGTGGTGAACGCCCACTCTTTGGCGCGCACGACGCCCGTTTGGAAGATATCACTATCACTGATGGAGAATCAGGTATCAAGTGCTGCAAGAACATAGAATGCCACAACTCTAAATTCTACGGAAAATATCCTTGGTGGCACGTGGACGGTTCTCTCATCACAGACTGCTATTTCGCACCTGAAAGCCGATCTGCTATCTGGTACAGCAACAATATGGTGATGAAAGACTGCACTATTGACGGACCGAAATTTTTCAGGGAAATGAAAAACCTCGAACTGGAGAATGTCAATATCACGGATGCTGACGAAACTTTCTGGAAAGTGGATGGACTGAAAATCAAGAATGTAAAACTGCACGAAGGTACATACCCATTCATGTTCTCAAAGAATATCTATGTGGACGGACTGGAAAGCGACTCGAAATATGTATTCCAGTACTGCCAGAATGTAGAAATTCACAACGCCAAGATTACCACCAAAGATAGTTTCTGGGAATGTGAGAATGTAACCGTATATGATTCTGAACTGAACGGAGAATATCTCGCATGGCACAGTAAGAACATCAAGTTGGTGCGCTGCCACATCAGCGGCGAACAACCTCTCTGCTATATGGATCATGTGATACTGGAAGACTGCGCTTTCGACAAGGAATGCGACCGTGCTTTCGAGGACTGTAGCAATATCGATGCACATATCAAGGGCTGTATCACCAATATCAAAAACCCTATTTCCGGTCGTATCGAGGCCGACAAAGTGGGCAGCATCACCTACACCGAGTTTGCCAAAGCTCCTCAGGGTGCCTGCGAAATCATCGACAAATCGGAAGGTAAATAATCAAATTCTACGGACCTAACTTTTATGAAGGTCCGTAAAAAAGCGATACACCCATATCCTCGTTCCTTAAAAGAACCTGTCTAACAAAGAAAATAGAAAAAGAAATATGAAATACAATTTTGATGAAATCATCGAACGTCGCGGTACCAATTCCTATAAATGGGATCTGGTAAAGGAAGACGGCGTTATTCCGATGTGGGTAGCAGACATGGATTTCCAGACAGCTCCCTGCATCATCGAAGCTCTGCAGAAGCGAGTGGCTCACGGCATCTTCGGCTATACCCTCGTACCTGATTCTTATTACGAGGCTATCATCAGCTGGTTCTCCCGCCGCCACCAGTGGAAGATAGAGAAAGACTGGATTCTCTATACTTCAGGCGTTGTACCAGCCATTTCTTGCTGTCTGAAAGCCATCTGCATGCCTGGCGAAAAGGTATTGGTACAGACACCTGTCTACAACTGCTTCTTCTCCTGCATTACAAACAGCGGCTGCGAAGTAGTAGAAAACGAACTGAAACGTGTGGGCAACTGCACTTATGAGATTGATTTCGAAGACTTCGAGCGCAAATGTGCCGATGAGAAGACCACAGCCTTCATCCTCTGCAATCCTCACAATCCAGCCGGAAGAGTGTGGAAGAAAGAGGAACTTGAGCGAATAAACGACATCTGTCTCAGGCACGGTGTAAAGGTCATCGCAGATGAAATCCATTGCGAGCTCATCATGCCAGGCTATCAGTATACTCCATTTGCCAGCATCAGCGAGGCTTGCCGTGACAACTGCGTAGTATTGAATTCTCCATCAAAGTCATTCAATATTGCAGGACTTCAGATAGCCAACATTATCTGTCCGGATGCAACATTGCGCCGCCGCATCAACCGTGCCATCAACATCAACGAGGTTTGTGACGTAAACCCATTCGGCGTTATCGCTCTCCAGGCTGCTTACAATGAGGGAGAAGAATGGTTGGATGAATTGAACCAATATCTCTACGAGAACTATCAGGCAGTAAAGGAATTCTTCAATACCGAATTGCCACAAGTTCGCGTTACCCGCCTTGAAGGCACCTACCTGGTATGGCTCGATATCCTGCCATTCGAACTGTCAAGCGACGAGGCTTATGAGAAGCTGATGAATGATGGCAAGGTATTCGTCAACAGTGGTACGATGTATGGCAGAAAGGCTGGCCAGGGCTACCTGCGCCTCAACATCGCCTGTCCTCGCAAGACCCTGATGCAGGGCCTGATCCGCATAGCTCGGGTTCTCAGCCAGTATATGGATGAAGAGGATTTAAGCGGATGCCCTGCATAAAAGAGCGAAGAAAGAGAAAAGATTTCTAAATAAAATGTTTAAAACAAGATAAGATGGAAAATGAAGTTTTGAAAGCCATTAAGGAGAGAAGAAGTATTCGTCGTTTCAAGGCAGACCAGATTACCGACGAAGAGTTGAAGACTGTATTGGAGGCCGGCACATGGGCAGCAACAGGTCATGGAACCCAGGATCCTTTCATCATTGCCGTTCAGAATCCTGAGATTTGCGCCCAGCTTCGCAAGATGAACGCAGAAATCATGGGTGTAGAAAGCGATCCTTACTATGGAGCGCCAACCATCGTTATCGTTCTGGCACCAGAAAGCAACGTTAACGGTGTGAAAGATGGCAGCCTTATCTTGGGCAATATGATGCTTGCTGCCCACTCTATCGGCCTTGCATCTTGCTGGATTAACCGTGAAGACGGCATGTTTGCATCAGAAGAAGGCAAGAAGTTGATGAAGGACTGGAATCTGCCAGAGGGATTAATGGGCGTCGGAGCCCTGGCATTGGGTTATGCTTCTGCACATCCTCATACCGTAAAGCCTCGCAAGGAGGATTACTACCGCATCATCAAATAAAAAAAGCAAAAAGAACAATGCAAGCATGGAATGAAACAAATAGAATTCTATGCCAAACATCAAAAAAAAAGGTCTCATGATTTCAAAAACCATGAGACCTTTTATTTATATATAAGATTCTACATATTATATAATGTAACTAAAGTTTCCCACCCCAAAATAATGGGGTAAAAATAACTGTTTCTCAATAAAAAGTTGTATCTTTGTAATCGCTAAAGAAAAAAAACAACGATTTAAAGAGTAACTGTTATGGATGCAAAATTAAGACTCATGGGATGAATCATGTGGAATAGGGAATGCTGATAAAGCCGAAAATCATGTCTTATATTGCCAAATTGTCCATTGGGGCGATATGGCGAAAGTAGTATTCCAGTCAGCCAGCGTCCACTTCCAAATCTTCAGTTTTGCGCCTATCAGTGACTGCACCCCGCATTTCAGGCTTGCATTGAATGCGAATGTCGGATCACCTTTTGCCGGCACCGTGATGGAAGCATCGGCATCAAGTCCTAACCGCGGGCCGACAGCGATTTCCGGACCGGCGAAACCGTAGATCATCGCATCGCAAGAGACATAGAAGCCTATGCCTGTTCTCAAGTTCACGTTGCCCTTGATGACATCCATGGAAAACTTGTTCTCTATCTGCCTGTATTCACCATAGGCCTTCCATGAGCCCTCATAGAGGACACCGGCCTTGAGTTTATTCTCAAACCTATACGACAGGCCGGTGCTGAGGCTGCCTGTCAGCGTACCGTCAACCTTGAAAATGACACCAGGACTGAAAGTGATGCTCACGGGGACAATGCCAGCCATGAAGACCGCGGTATAGCCGGGAAAACTTATCAGCCGCTTGGTGAACTTGTCTTTTGGCAATGTAAGGCTCTTGCCAACATTCAAGTTCATTTCGGGCTTGAAAGCGAGTCCGCCATAGACACCGGCATCAAATTTCTTTAACGTTATGCCTTTCTTAAACGAGAAGCCGGTCTTTAATTGCAGCTTGGCGTTGACCTTTGCCTTAACGGGAACTTTCAGTCCGATGCTCGCATCCGCTTTTGAATCCAACTTGATGTTTGCTTTCAGCGTGACATCCTTATTGACAATAGCCCAGTCGATGTCAGACTTGTCCAGATCCTCTGCCGTTGCATAAGCATAGCCGTCCGTCCCGGAGGCCCGGATGAACTGGCTGCGTGCAAGTGCCATGTCTTCCGTCACCTGCACGTCCTCTCCAGCGCCACCATTGTCGGTATAGAGGATAACTGCCGGATGGATGGTGTCTCCCTCCATATATCGAGCGGACATGTCTTCAACGGCATTGGTGCCACCGGCGCGCGTCCAGGCTTTTGCGGCTTGATGGTTGACATGGATTTTTGTATCGAAATTTATCTCCGCATCCTCCGGCAGTACGTCTGCCAACGAAGCGCTCTTGTCAACAGTGAGCACATAGCGGCCGTTATCCAGCATTTCAGATGTGACGCGCCGGATGTAAGGAAGGCTGTTCACTTTTTGCCATACCGCCATTGGTCTGCCAGAGAAGCGGGTGATGCCCATCTTGTCGGCCAATGCCTTGCTGACAGCAATCCGTGTGGTGTCGGCATTTAGGATAATGACATCATCGGATGCCGTGAAGTGGTGGTAGGTCAGTGAGATAGCGGATGAGTCAGCCGTCTCAGCCCCGCTGCCTCCCGGGGATGCTGCGTCGTCTGAGCAACCTGTTACAAAGAAGGCAGGGATTATCAGCATGATAGCTAGCCAATGAAAGCAATTGGCTTGCCTTAGTGCCGGAATAAGTTTGAATAAGGTCTTGTTCATCATGCCAGTGTTAAATTATTTTATCTTGAAGTTAAACGTCTTGCCATATTCGCGAAGAATGGACAGACGGAGCGTCTTTTCAGAAAGGTCGTAGAGGGCTGACCATTGGGTCTGCGACGTGAGTTCCTCGGTCGGAGGCTGTGAGACGGCCTGAAGCAGCGGCATGGCATCGGCCGCTTTCAGTACATAGTTGTTGGCACGCAGGGTGTTTCTCAGTGTATCATAACGCACCTTGCCGTGTTTTGATCCCCAGCCGTCGGTAGTGCCAACCATCGTCGGCGAGACATAGAAATTGGTGACACAGCGCAGGGTGTCGTTCCCTTTCAGCACCTCCATTACTCTCGGTGTTGTCTCGCCTTTGGAACGGGTATATTCCACAATGGCATAGTCGCCAGTGGCATCGGCCATGAAGTAGTGGTAGTTGCCGCGTCCGCTGCCGCGCATGTCCATATCGTAACTGCCCAGGAGCTGTATGGCCTCATTCACGGTTGAGGCCTTGTCGAGCAACATTCTTATAGCTGTCGTCGTACCAATGCGCGGCTTGCCTGTCTGCTGGTTGGTCTGGTTCTCGTTAAGTGACAGCACACCGATGGCAAAACCGTCCTCATTGATGCCGTCGAGGGCGGCATAAGGCAGTCCCATCAAGAGTGAGAGATCAGTTGTTCCATCGGTATAGAACCCCTTGCCATAGCCTAAGTTCATGCCATCGACCATCGAAATGGACCGTTTCCCGCCAGCCGGTGCCGTATGCACTAAGATGGCCGCTATTGACTTGTAGCTCTTTCCGTCGGCAGTGGAATGACGGTAGTCGTAGTTGCGTCCCATCATGAAGTTGCCGCTTTGACGCTCAGGTGCAGCGAAGGCGCTACAGCCTGTGCCAAGAGAGACCTTTGCCTGACTTTTAGGAATACTGTCATAGAGCAGGTAGGCGATGTAGCTGAAGAGCTGGTTGGTTTGTGTGTAACCAGCCTTCAGTACGTCATCCAGTCTGTAATCGGCCGTATAGTCGATTTCGTACAGTCGTCCGGTCCCGTCAACATCCCTCATGGCATGCAGCATTGCCAGTTTGCCGCCGTCTTTGATGTAGGCTGCTGGATTGTGTGTGATGACGGTCGGAGCATCGTTGTCATCATTGCCGCACGAAGTTGTAAGGATTGCAATAATCACGCACGCTACTGACAACAAGTTGCGTGTGAGAATAGTGTTGGAGCATCTTTTCTTTAGCATTTGTTTCTTTGTCATATTTGTCATATTTGTGATATTTGTTAATATTCGCACCGGTTGGTGTCGGCAAAGATACGAAATGTTTAAGACATACGAAAGTCCAATCCTCTGTGGAACAGAGATTTTTGTGCGTAGAACAAAAACTTGCTGTTAGCGCAATAGCTAAGTTTGCTGATAGAGCAAAAATTGTGGATAGCGCAACTTTGGCCTCAGCCATTTGCGATAGCCCTCTTTCGCCATTTGGACGGCGGACAGCCTTCTTTCGTCGTGAATATCTTCGTGAAATAGCTCAGCGAAAGAAACCCCGATGCCTCGGATATAGCGGCGACCGTCAGTTCCGGATGCTGCACCAACTGTTGTTTGGCGTAGGCAATGCGGAGTTCGGCAATCCATTCGCGGAATGACACGTGATAAACCATCTTGATGTATGATGAGAGGTAGGTGCGGTTGGTTACGAGTGTGGCTGCCAGTTCCTCAATGGTCAGCCCTTGACGGGTATAGCCGTCGGCAGTAATCCACTTGTCCAACCGCTCCTTGATGGTGGCGTGATAAGTTGGAAGGAGCACATCGTCATGTTCATTGCAGTTAAGCGTTTGGCTTGTTTCCTCCATCATCTCTTTCTCTAAAATACTTTCCACCTGTTCGTAAAAAAGCAGATAGTTCAGATAGGAGCAGTAAAGATAAATGTAGAAAGGAATGCTCGACAAAATCCAAAGGAAAACGAAGCGGTCGGGGAGGAAAGTGAGCAGTCCGCAGCCAACGCCATATATCAGCGCCCACCATGTGAAGATGGACATCCAGTGGATGTAGGCGCCGATGTCCTCTGAGTGCATGTCGTCGAACAGTCGCACGGCACGGCGGTATGTGAGGATGATGTTGCGTGAAAGACAGATGCCGTAGGCAATAAGCCAAAGTGCCATGAGTGCAATTGCGGCATGTTGCATTGTTCCCTTTGACACGCCCAACAACAGCACAATGGAGAGAAGAACGTAGGCCAGCCATCCAGCGATATGCATAAGGAACCGCCTCACTGTAAAGTAATGGGGCTTGAGCAGTACCATGAAGGAGCAGTTGAAGAGCCAGTAAGTAAGGTAATAGGAGGAGAGATTCATCATGATGGCTGCCTCTTTCCAAAGAAACCGGGGAGCCACAAATAAATGCACCGAATAATTGGCTGACAGTGCCAGCAGCGCTCCGGCCATGAGGCGACGCGACATGAGATAATTGCTGAAGATGCGCTTGTCGGGTGTCTTTGCCAAAAGAAAATAGAAAGCAAAGAACAGCATCAGCACAAGAGCTATGCCGAGGGAATTGTCGTATAATGTGTAATTTGGAGAAATCATGATGTTGCGATAAATATTGTTTGTCAATATCTGTATGGCGGAGTCAATTAGCAAGTGCAAATTTATGATTTATGCCTTAATTCCGCAACTAAGCGTGTAATTTGTTATTAACAAAAGTTTCCCTCCCCAAAATAATGGGGTGAAAATAACAGTTTCTCGATAAAAAGTTGTATCTTTGTAATCGCTAAAGAACAAAAAAAACGATTTAAAGAGTAACTGTTGTGGATGCACAATTAAGCAATTTTTCTGAGTTATCAAACATATTAAGTATTAAAAGTTCATAGCGAACCTATTTAATGGCACTTTTTACCCGTTTTGCCAAACAGCGTAATGCCGAGAACCCAAACGCCATCCACTTTAACGAGTCTACGGAATCGAAACTGAAGGTTGCCGTTGACATGATAAAGAGAGCTTGGAGTCATAAGTGCCTGCGAGCCAAGTATGTTCTTTGTGACAGCTGGTTTACTTGTGAATATCTCATCGCCGAAGTTAGAAAGCTTGGCAAAGGAGCCTTGCATCTTGTAGGATTGGCGAAAAAGGAAAAAAAGTGGCATAAAAAACTTTTTAGGTAACCGTTAAAATGCCCTGTTTATAGGGATTGATGGAACATTAAGGACTCAAAAATGCCCTATAAACTGGGATGGGAAACCTTAGTAATGTAATCCTTTTATACATTATAATTTAACCTTTGCCAAAACCTTACCGGTGGCACCCGAAAGACTCGCTACGAAGGCTCCAGCCTTATCACCAGCCAGCTTCAGAAAAGCCGCATCGTTCATCATGGAACTCATCAAGCCCTCGAAGTCCTCATAGGTATTGATTTCAAAACCGCCACCCGACTTCAGCAAGCCCTGAGCCTCCTGAAACTTCTTGTTGTTTGGACCAAAGATAACCGGCATATTCCATACAGCAGCTTCCAGAGTATTATGAATACCCACACCGAAACCACCGCCGATATAAGCCACATCACCATAATTATACATGCTGCTCAGCAATCCGAAGCAATCGATAATCAGCACATCAGCCTTGGCTGCCTCCTCAGGGGTAGTCTGCGTATAGCGTACCACCTTCTTATCCTTCAAGAGAGAAAGAATCAGCTTCAGATGTTCCTCAGCAATCACATGAGGAGCAATCAGCAGTCGCCAATCCTTATGCTCATTGAAGAAACGGATAAAGATTTCCTCATCTGGAGGCCATGAACTACCAGCCACGAAGACCTTGTAGTCTGGATGAGATGCTTTCTCAGAAGACGCAGCAGAATCAGAACCAGCCACCCCACTTCTGAAAGCCTCGCAGATAGGCAGATGTTTAGCCGCCTGCTTAATCTGGAGTACACGGTCGAAACGGGTATCTCCTACCACATCCACATCCTTGATGCCGATGCTTTCGAGCAATCGTTTGCTTTCCTCATTCTGCACGAAGAAACGGGTAAAACACTTCAGTACATTTGCATAACTCCTGCCATACCACTTGAAGAACACCTGATCCTCACGGAAGATACTGCTCACACTATATGTAGGAATGTTGCGGTACTTGAGAATATGGAGGAAATTAGACCAGAATTCATACTTGATGAAGAAGGCCATCACAGGACGCACCAGGCGAAGAAAACGGATGGCATTCAGGCGGGTATCCACCGGCATATAGCAGATGATGTCAGCGCCCTCATAATTCTTGCGCACCTCATATCCGGAAGGCGAATAGAAGGTAAGCAGAATCTTATACTGGGGATAATCTCTGCGGATGCGCTCCATCAAAGGACGACCCTGTTCAAACTCGCCAAGTGATGCGGCATGAAACCAAATATACCTTTCAGTAGGATCCACATTTTCCCTCAGAATTCTGAAGGCATCGCGCTCACCTCGCCACATCTTGCGCACCTTCTCATTGAAAAGGCTGGCGATGGCGATTCCCCAAAGCACGAAATAAATGACGACATTATAGATCATGTTTTTCTTTTTTTTCGGTTAGTATCTATAAATATCTAAATATAAATTGAATTCTCTCTGAGGAAAATCCCCGCACAAAGCAGAAATTTTCCACAGAAAGAGATAAAATATGCTGACTGCGATGCTTATCCGAGAACCTCAATGGCTCTGCGGAGACGCTTCAGAGTCTCCTCCTTGCCGAGGAAAGCTGAGATATCAAACATACCTGGACCCTTACCCTCGCCTACGAGCGTGAGACGGAAAGCATTCATCACATCACCGAGCTTATAGCCCTTATCCTCTACCCATTTCATCACAACAGGCTCCTGACCCTCGATAGAGAAATCCTCGATGCCCTCCAGCACTTCAGCCAGTTCGGTCATCTGCTGAGCAGAATACTCCTTCCAGCGCTTCTTGGCTGTCTTGGCATCATACTCTGTAGGAGGAATGAAGAAGAATGAGCACAATGGCCACAACTCATATACGAAGTTCACGCGATCCTTCATCATGTGTACCACCTGCTTCACGCGGTCCATTGTCTCCTCCACACCGTTATTAGCCACGATAGGCGCAAAGAGATTGGCTATCTCATCATCGCTCTTCATGAGGATGTACTCATGGTTGAACCAGATGCCCTTCTTGAAGTCAAACTTGGCTCCTGCCTTAGAGCAGCGGGAGATATCGAAAGCCTTCACCAGTTCGTCGAGAGAGAAGATTTCCTGCTCTGTGCCAGGATTCCAGCCCAGCAATGCAAGGAAATTGACTACTGCCTCTGGGAAATAACCGCTCTCACGATAACCAGAAGAAACCTCGCCGGTCTTAGGATCGTGCCACTCCAATGGGAATACAGGGAAACCGAGACGGTCGCCATCACGCTTGCTCAACTTACCCTTACCCTCTGGCTTGAGAAGCAATGGAAGATGGGCAAAGCGAGGCATGGTATCCTCCCAGCCGAAAGCCTTGTAGAGAAGTACATGCAATGGTGCACTTGGCAACCACTCCTCGCCGCGGATCACATGAGAGATTTCCATCAGATGATCGTCCACGATATTAGCCAGGTGGTAAGTAGGAAGCTCGTCGGCACTCTTGTAGAGCACCTTGTCGTCGAGGATATCGCTCATCACCTTCACATCGCCACGAATCATATCGTTGACGTGGATTTCCTCTCCAGGTTCTATCTTGAAACGTACGGTATATTGCTTGCCGTCTGCGATGAGCTGGTCCACCTCTTCCTGAGAAAGGGTGAGAGAATTGCGCATCTGCATACGGGTGTGGGCATCATACTGGAAATTCTGGATTTCAGCACGCTTGGCCTCCAGTTCCTCTGGAGTATCAAAAGCGATGTAAGCCTTGCCATTGTCGAGAAGCTGCTGTACATATTTCTTATAGATGTCACGACGCTCGCTCTGACGGTAAGGACCATGCTCACCACCGAAACTCACTCCCTCATCAAACTTGATGCCGAGCCACTTGAATGACTCCAGGATATATTCCTCGGCACCTGGTACGAAACGATGAGAGTCAGTATCCTCGATACGGAACACAAGTTCACCACCATGCTGGCGAGCAAACAAATAATTATAGAGGGCGGTACGAACACCACCAATGTGCAATGCACCCGTAGGACTTGGGGCAAAACGCACTCTTACTTTTCTATCTGCCATGTCTTATTTTATAGCTATTTTCAAAATTTTCTGCAAATTTACATCTTTTTTTGCGATTATAATAGTTTTTTTTCGTATTTTCGCACATGAAAAGGGAAATATGGGGCAAATCGGCATTTTTATTCTAAGAAATGCTCCTTTTTATCCATAAATATTCAAAAGTGAAGAGACTTCCCCACCAATCCAACAAGAAAAACAAAAACAAAAAAATATGAGTATATTCAACAATCCGGAAGAAAACTATTGGCGCAACCTGGTGACTAAGGCCATACTGGTCTGCATGACCGTAGCTGTCATCGTATGGTTTCTGCCTCGCAATGAGGGTCGCCAGTACCGATACGATGTAGGAAAGCCATGGATGTACGGCTCTGTCATCGCCAAGTTCGACTTTCCAATCTACAAAACCGATGAAGCTATCAAGCACGAACAGGATTCGATGATGAACCAGTTCCAGCCCTACTATGGCCTGAATCCAACGGTGGAAAACGTGCAGGTGAACCGATTCCTCCACGATTTCCAGAAGGGAATACCCGGTCTGCCTAACGAATTTGTGGGGGTCATTGCCAACGAGCTGCACAATGTCTATCAGATGGGCATCATTAACACCACGGAGTACAACCGCATCTTCAAGGATTCTACCAGCACCATCCGAATCATCAGCGGAAAGAATGTGAAAAGCGTACCTATCAAGTCGTTCTACTCCACGATAGCCGCCTATGAGCATCTCTTTGCCAACGAGAAGTTGGCTGCCCAGCGACCGCTGCTCTCCCGCTGCAACCTCAACAACTATATAGAGGCCAACATCATCTACGAAAAAGAGAAAAGCGAAACCGAGAAAAACGACCTGCTGAGCAGTATTCCATTGGCAAGCGGAATGGTGATGAGCGGACAGAAAATCGTGGACAGAGGCGAGGTAATCAGCGACTACACCTACCGCGTGCTCACATCCTTTGACAAGGAAATGAAGCGGCGCGCATCCACTGAGGAGGAAATTACCACCACCATCATCGGACAGGTGCTCTTCGTATTCATCCTCGTCATGATGTTTACGTCATACCTCTCGCTCTTCCGCAAAGACTATTTCGAAAAACCGCGCAGCATCACGATGCTCTATGCGATGATCACGCTCTTCCCTATTCTGGTATCGCTGATGATGAAGCACAATTTCTTCTCTGTGTATATCATCCCGTTTGCCATGGTACCTATCTTCGTAAGAGTATTTATGGATTCCCGCACGGCATTCATCACCCATGTCACGATGATCCTGATATGTGCAGCGGCAGTAAAATACCAGTATGAATTCATCATCGTGCAGTTAGCTGCGGGACTGGTGGCCATCTATTCGCTCCGTGAGCTGAGCAAGCGCTCGCAGATATTCATCACCGCCCTGCTGGTAACGGTGGCAAGCGGAGTGGTATATCTGGCACTGCAGCTGATGCAGGACAACGAGGTGTTCAATATCGACACCAGCATGTACACCCATTTCACCATCAACGGCATCTTCCTGCTGCTCTCCTATCCGCTGATGTATCTGATAGAAAAGCTGTTCGGATTTATCTCGAATGTCACATTGTTTGAGCTTTCGAATACCAACAAGGGACTGCTGCGCAACCTGAGCGAAATAGCTCCAGGCACCTTCCAGCACTCCATCACCGTGGGAAATCTGGCTGCCGAAATTGCCAACCGCATCCATGCCAACAGTCTGCTCGTGCGTACGGGTGCATTATATCATGACATCGGCAAGATGAGCAATCCGGTATTCTTCACCGAAAATCAGGCTGGCGTCAATCCGCACGACCAGCTTACCGACCTGGAGAGTGCACAGATCATCATCAGCCATGTGACCGAAGGCTTGAAAATGGCAGAAAAGGCCAACCTTCCTGGCATCATCAAGGATTTCATCTCCACCCATCATGGCACCGGACTTACCAAGTATTTCTATATTAATTATTGTAATGCCCACCCAGATGAAAATGTAAACAAGGAGCTTTTCCAGTATCCGGGACCGAATCCATTCACCCGCGAGCAGGCTATTCTGATGATGGCCGACACGGTGGAAGCCGCCTCCCGCTCGCTCAACGAATATACCGAGGAAAGCATCAGCACGCTCATCAACAAGCTCATCGACGGTCAGGTGGCAGAAGGTTTCTTCAAGGAATGTCCTATCACCTTCCGCGACATCGCCCTGGCCAAAGTGGTGCTCACAGAGCGTCTAAAATCCATTTATCATACGCGAATTTCGTATCCGCATCTGAATAAATAACTGGTGATTATAGAGCATAAATAAATCCCGATTTATTGCACATATCATTTATTCTGTGCAGTAAATCGGGATTTTATCGTTAATATACTTTAAATAAAAAATAAAAGCAGTAGAGAAATAGAACATTCTTCTTACCTTTGCGGACGTTTTTATTTAAATTTATTAAAATGAAGAAACTAAAATCAGTTTGTGTTGCCATTGCGATGGCAAGTGCAGCACCTACTTTTGCAGGTGGTTTGCTCACTAATACAAACCAACATGTAGCATTCAATAGAATGATGAGCCGTGAGGCTTCTATCGGTATCGATGGTGTTTATTACAACCCAGCAGGCGTTGTATTCATGGGTGAAGGCCACCATCTTGCCATCAACTGGCAGTTGGCTTATCAAACTCGTACTATCAACAATGATTACAAATTGTTTACTAATAATGTAAACAATCCTATCACTCCTCGTGATTTCAAGGGTAAGGCTTTTGCCCCAGTTATCCCTTCTTTCCAGTATGCCTACAACAAGGGCAAATGGTCGTTCCAGGCTAACTTCTCTCTCACCGGCGGTGGCGGTAAGTGTACTTTCGACGACGGACTGGGTTCTTTCGAGAAAATCGTATCAGAGACTGCTATTGCTGCTTGCGGACTGGCAGGTGTCGTTGATCAGACTTTGGGTAATACACTTATCCAACAGGGAATGTTACCTGCAGGACAGAACATGGAAATGTTCACTTCAGACCAGGCTTTCGGCAAAACAGGCAAGTACAGCTTCAACAGCTATATGCACGGTCGCCAGTATTACTATGGTCTCTCTGTAGGTGCAGCATATAAGTTCTGTGATAACTTCAGCGCATTCTTGGGTGTTCGCGGTGTCTATGCATTGACCAACTACTATGGATATGTAGAAAACATCAATGTAGGCAATATGCCTCTCTATAAAGTGCTCGACCCTACGAAGGAAAATGCTGCCAACATCGAGTTGAGCTGCGACCAGACTGGTGTAGGTTTCACTCCTATCATCGGCGTAGATTACAAGACAGGCCGCTGGAACTTCTCTGCTAAATACGAGTTCAAGACCCGTATTCACCTGAAGAACAAGTCAGTAAACCAGACTCCAAGTATCGGTAACTTGCCAGCCAACCTTGCCAATCAGATGACAGGCATCCTGACTGATAAATTTCATAATGCAGGTCTTCCACTTGAGCAGGCTAAGCAGCAGGCTGAAAACACTACCAATGCAGTATTGAATGACCCAACAGTAGGAGCTACTATGATGGGCTTGAAGACCCAGTTTGACCAGAAGTTGAACAAGGCTATCGGTGAATATGAGGATGGCAAGAAGATTGCTGGCGATATTCCTGGCTACTTGGCTCTCGGTATCGGCTACAGCCCTGTCGATGCAGTAAGAGTAAACGTAGGTTTCCACTGGTTCGACGACAAGAATGCTACATCTTACAACAACCGCAACAAGGAGTTGAAGCGTGGTACTTTGGAGTATAATGCAGGTGTAGAGGTAGACGTCAACAAGAAAATCACCCTGAGTACAGGTTGGCAGATCACAAACTATGGTTTGTCTGATGAGTATATGGACGACAAGTCATTCGTAGTAGGTTCAAATTCTGCTGCCATCGGTGGTGTTTATCACATCAACAAGAAGATAGATCTCAACGTAGCTTACTTCCACACATTCTATCAGCACAAGAAAACTTCCGAGACTGTTCAGCTTGCAGCTGACAAGAGCATCGTCTATAATTCAGACTATACACGTAATAACAACGTGTTTGCCGTAGGTCTCGACATTATTTTCTAAATGATAGATCGTTCTGAATAAGAATCCTGAAGAAATTCGGAACACATAACTACAACAATCAAAAGAGGGTGTGTCATAAGTCAAAGACACATCCTCTTTTTCGTTTCTTCATTGATTTTCTTCACATGTTTTTTCTTTCATCGGATTTCACGGATAAATCGGAGGCAGTTTTGCTTATCGGATTATTCACGGATTTCCGCGGATATTTGGCTTCTGGCCAATGGCTGGCGCCGTAGCGATCCAATTAAATTATAATATTCTCTCTTACATCGGATCCACATCATAATAAATGACCAAAGCCCCATATCGCGGATCTTTCGACATTTTTTCTTGAGCAAACAACAGGAATTCCCTCACTTTTCTATAGTCGAGAGAATTCTCCAACTTGATGACTATCTTACGGATATTCATTGTCTTCACACGAGCCACAGCTGGCTTGTCAGGCCCTAAGATTCTCTCCCCAAACCATCCTCGCAAGGTCTGTCCCAGCTCCATACTTGCCTGCTGACAGACATTCTCATGCTTGTGCTTCAGATAGACGTTGATGAGATGATAGAAAGGCGGATAATGAAAGGCTCTACGTTCTTCCAGCAAGTCGCGATAGAAAGTGGCATAATCATTGTGAACCACCTGCGAGATAACAGGCAATTCCGGAGATTTCGTCTGAAGGATCACCAGTCCTCGCTTGCTCTTTCTGCCAGCCCTTCCACTCACCTGCGCCATCATCATAAAGGCATGTTCGTAGGCCCGGAAGTCTGGATAATTGAGCATCGAGTCGGCATTGAGAATACCCACTACGCTCACCTTGTCAAAATCCAGTCCCTTGGAAATCATCTGCGTACCGATAAGCAGGTTGGTCTTTCCCGAAGAAAAATCCTCTATCAGGCGTTCATAGGCATTGCGAGTGCGGGTCGTATCAAGATCCATACGGGCAATACGCGCCTCAGGGAAGATTTCTGTCAACTGGTCTTCCACCTTCTCTGTTCCGATACCACGCCCCGTCAGTTCGGTACTTCCACAATTAGGACATTCCGTAGGAACGGGATACGTGTAGCCACAATAATGGCAGGTAAGCAGATTGATATTCTTATGCAATGTGAGCGACACATCACAGTTTTTGCATTTCGGCACCCATCCACAGACCTTACACTCAATCATCGGCGCAAAACCGCGCCTGTTCTGAAAGAGAATAGCCTGTTCGCCACGCTGCAAGGCCTCTCTTACCGCAGCCAAGAGTTGTGGCGAATATGCCCCTTTCATGATCTTGCGATGGCGTAAATCCTTCACATCCACCACCTGTATTTCCGGCAGTTGGATGTCTTTATATCGCATTTTCATCTCCACCAGACCATACTTTCCCTGCTGGGCATTGTAATAACTTTCCATCGAAGGAGTTGCCGTACCCAAGAGCACTTTGGCTTCGGGATACATGCTTGCCAAAACGATGGCAGCGCTGCGGGCATGATAGCGAGGAGCCGGGTCCTGCTGCTTGAAACTGGTTTCATGCTCCTCGTCCACAATCACAAGTCCAAGTTTTTGAAAAGGCAGGAAGACTGCACTTCTGGCTCCCAAAATGACATCATAAGGATGATCAGACATCTGTTTCTGCCAGATTTCCACACGTTCTGCATCGCTATATTTTGAGTGATAGATGCCAAGTCGGTCTCCAAAAACCCGGTGAAGACGTTCCATAATCTGCACCGTAAGCGCGATTTCCGGCAAGAGATAAAGTACCTGCCTATGCTCATCGAGCGCCTGTTTGATGAGGTGAATATAGACCTCCGTCTTACCGCTGGAAGTCACACCATGCAAGAGCACCACATTCTTCTTCATCATCTGCATCAGAATCTGGTTATAAGCATCCTGCTGGGGCATTGAGAGCGGTTTGATCAACTCGAAATGAGATTCGCCAGATGTATTCAGACGCCCTACTTCTATCTCATATGTGAAAAGAAATCCCTTGTCTATCAGAGTTTTAACAATGGCAGAGGTAGAATGACTCTCGTTCATCAGTTCCTCCTTCGTTACTTTTTCTATAAAAGAAGGGATATCAGGTGATTGGTTTCCATTTGAAGAAGAAACATCAGAAGGCAGGCTTCCATTTGAACAAGGAATATCAGGAGACTGCATATTTCTCAATTCATAGAATTCCTCCCGCAGCAGTCCGTTTTCATCTACCTCGTTTTCGAGAAGAATATCCCAATGAGACAGTTGGAGGAAGGTGGTAAAAGCCTTCATTTGCTTGAGGGCCCGCCCCATCATCTGAAGCGCCACACGGAGCGTCTGAGGATTGCGATAAGCACTCGACAAACCGACATATAGCTCCATTTTGGGTTTAAACTTCTCTGTAGATTTCAGTCCAGCCGGGAAAGCAGCATTATAGACATCACCCAATGGAGACATGTAATAATCGCTGATCCACGACCAGAGCCGGTATTGCCTTTCCAGAAGCACAGGGTTTTCATCCAGCACCTGCTCTATCGGTTTCACCTCAAAAGCAGGCTTCTCATCATGCATTTTCACCGCCATACCGATATACTTCTTGCTCCTTCCCAGGGGTACGAGCAGGCGCTTGCCAAACACGACCCTCCCTTCCATTCCTTCAGGAACAGAATAGGTAAACAAGCCTGGAAGCGGCAAAGGAAGTATCACATCTACGTATTTCATACTGAAAAGTCATCTTGAGAATTATATCGTTGTGCAAAGATAACAATAAAAAAGCAGATACCCAATAAAGGATATCTGCTTTTATATATTTTAAGAAAGCCAAACTGAACTGGTCCCGATTTTTAGAACCAGTAGCCAAGCGCAATCTGCCAAGAATTGTTGCGGCTTCTATCGCTATGCAAAACTGTTTCGCCCACCTTTTCGAGAGAGGCATCTGCAGTCTTTCCACAAGCAATATTGTAGTTAGCAGAAAGCTGTACGTGGCTCAACAAAGTAACACCAGCACCCACATTGACGCTGAAATTAGACTTCTTCAAAGAATAACTGCTACCAGTATTCCACTTGAAATTCTTATCACCTACGTTGATTCCCCACTGAGGACCCGCAAAGAGGAAGATATTTGCCACGCTGCTCAATCCCCAACCATAGCGTACATTCACAGGAATGTTGAGAGACTTCTGCTTCACATTTTCCTTGGAATATGAATTATCAATTCCCTGATACTTCACGTCAGCCTCTTTCTGATCATAGAGAGCAGCTGCATCAAAACTCAAGCCAACTACTGGCAAGGTGATCTTCACCATAGGCCCTACAAAGAAACCGGTCTTATTAGAAGCATCGAATACATCTTTGCTGAAAGACATATTGGTAACGTTCAAACCACCTTTCAAACCAAACTTAACCTGTGCGTTAGCCTGCTGCACGAACAGCAATGATGCCAACAACACCATAAAAGTCAATACTTTTTTCATACCTATTTCTCTTTTTTTATTTCTAATAATTGTTATTCAAATCACATAATTCCAACGATTGTTACTCCAATCATAGTTATTCCAATCATTGTTATTTCATCAATTGATATTTCCAATCATAATTATCTCCAACAATCAGAACAATCCAATTTTAATGGCGCTCTCTTCTGACAGAAACACGGGCTGCACTGGAGGTAGAAGAACCAGAACTGCGCTGGCGACGGCTTCTTACACTCGAAGAAGAACCTGAAGACTTAGAAGAATTTCTGCGGTTCTTCTTGACAGTCTTTGCATCCTTCTTACCGGCATTGGAAATACTATCCAGAGAATCCTTTCTCGCCCGATCGCCCCAGATATTCTTCTCGAAGGCAGCCAATTCTGCCTCAATCCTCTTCTGCTCCTTGCTCATAGCCGAATCAGAAGGACAGTATTGAGCCAAAGTCTTGCCCAACATATTATTGGTTTTGTAAATCTTTCCTTTATACTGATTTCTGACAAAGTAATCATCCACACTCATCGTCGCAGCATTGTTCAGATTACTGGTCATAATCTGCTGTTTAGACAAGTAAGGAGCCAGGTCGCTGTACTTCACCCAGAATAAAGGATATTTATTGCCACCATCTCCGAAATCATCCTCACGGGTCATGATAGGACAGAGTGCCAACACCTGAGTATGGAAGGTGGAAGTACGCTGGTCAAAATAAGAAGATTCCTTCACATAGTAAGATTTCACTTCGCGGGAAGGAATATCACTATTGTCAAGACGCATTCTTCCGTTTGCATCCTTCTCATAATAAATATGGTAATTATCCAGGAATGCCTTTGGCTTCACCAAGTCTGCATCACTGAAACTCTCGTTGCCGTCCAACTTATACTGGTAAGCCTTGATGCGACCAGAGAGTATCAACTTAAACATATAGGTGAACAGGTTCACCTGGTTGCCCAATGGTTCCACAGGATAATACAAAGGCGCATTGGCATCATCGTTGAGATTCAACTCGCGATAGATGTCACGTCTCCATACCACATCCTCATCCATGGAAGCAGTAGTAGGAAACATGATTTGTGCACGGGTCGTCATGTTGTTGGCATTCGACTTCTGCTGAGCCTTCTGCTGTGCCTGGCGGCGCGCTTCAGGTTGAGCGCTGATTCCCAGCGTAACACCTGCAAGCATCAAAAGCATAAATATCTTTTTCATCACATTGATTTTATTTACTTTGATCATTATGTTATGCATTCTGGCAAGTTTCCATCCCGCCCAGAATGAATCTCCTGTCCAGATTCGCCTTTTTCCTATTCCAGACTCTCTCTTACCTCACAATCACTTCCATTGCAGCGGAGAGATTGCGGGTAATGCCATCAGGACCAACTGCCTTGATATGAGAAATGTAGAAACGGCGGTTTCTGGACAAGCGACGGAATTCCTCGCGCTGACGCTCTGAGAAATTGGCACCTGCTGAAGCAAGAGGAACAGCATTTCCCATATTGTCGAAGAATACAGTCTCGAAACTCAGCACCTTGAACGGAATATCGAGCAATCCGTCATCAATCGCGGCATGAATGCCTGTTGCTCCCATCAGAGAAGCCTTTGACAGAGCACCGCCTCTATATCTGTTGGTACCCAAAGCCAGATAAGCAGTTGGGTCTGGAAGTTTTCTGACATGGAAAACAAACGGTGGCATCGTACGGGTCTGTCCCTTGTCACGAGCCGTAACTGTAATCGTCACATCCTTGCCTACAGCAGATGGAACTGCCACGAAATGTCCATTTCCCTTGGAGATGAAGGAACCGCCACTCATGCTGGCAGAAATCGCATTGGCAGGAACTCCCGGTACGCTGATACTGATTGGATTGTGGAAACCGGCATAGAGCACATTCATCATGTCGGCTGCCACAGTAGCAGTATTAGGAGCCGGAATCACACTGTACTTCTGCAGGAAATTGCGTCGCAAGACATCTCCCTTGGCATTGTGCATCAGAATATATCCGCTGAACTGGTGTTCGCCTACGCCTCCAGCAGTAAAGGAATACTGCCCATGAGCCGTATTCACGCGCATACCATTCACATAGATTTCCGGTTGCTGGGTAGTATCCACAGCCGCCATCACGATGTTAGCATTGAAGCGCTCGCCAGGATAAAGCGTAGTCTTCTCCGGAATCACAAAGGCATCAAGTTTGTTGACGCGAATATCCTTCATATCTATATTAGAAACGAGGGTATGGAGCACCTCTCCTTCCGCATAGCGCACATCACTCTGCAGTTTGGAGAGCAAAGTGATAGCAGCAGCCACAGGCATATTCTCAAACATATATTCCTGCCAGTTTTTGCCCAAAGTCGTTGAATTCTTTGGCACAACTGTAGCGAGGTTGCTCTGAATGATTTTCTTCTGATGCTCGTCAGTCACCATGGTGAGGATACGCTCACGATAACGGTTGATGGCATCATAGAGTTTCTTGCCTTTCCCCGTACCAGGAGCCAGCATCACGATGCCCGCAGCTTCCAGATTATCCTTGTTCTCAATGTTTTTCACATCGCCATCCTTTCCATCAGCCTCTCTGACGATGGCTTCTTTCAACTGCTGTGCGAAGTTGTAGAGCGAGTCACTCATTTCCTTCACCTGAGTAGCCTTCTCAAACCATTCTTTCACCTTGGCAGGATTCTTCTTCATCTGCTCGCTGAAATCCCCATAGATAGCAGCATTCTCTGCAGAAGAATTGGCCGTGGTACGGTTCAAGCTTTCCTCCACAATAGAGAATCCGTTGAGCACCTCGGTAGAGATGTTCAATGCAAGCATGGCCATGAGGACGACATACATCAAGTTGATCATCTTCTGGCGCGGTGAAACGGGTCTTTTCTTTATTGCCATTTATTTATAACTGAAAAATTCGATTGAATGCTTTACTCTTCACTTACATGTGGGGCAGCAGCTCTCATATTGACAGTCATGGCCTCAATCATGCGAGTATAAATCTTGTTGAGCTGCTCTATCTGCTGAGCCATCTTTCTGCTCTGCTCATTGATCTGGTCGATAGTGCCAATCTGCTGACTGGCACCCTTCAGCTGCATTTCATATACCTTGCTGATACCGGTAAGCGTACGGTTCAGATTTTCCATTTCCTCGCTGTCGCGGGTCAGGCGGCTGCTCTGTTCATTTACCTTTTCGAGGGTTTCCACCAGTTTCTTCAACTCTTCCACATAATTGTTCTGTGCTTCCTCCATTTCTGGAGTTATCTGCTGCTGACCACCAACCCATGCAGTAGAACCAGCAACAGGCTGCTGAGCGACAACATCTGCATCCTTATCATCTGAAGATGATGCAGAGACAGAAGAAGCTGCTGCAGAAACTGGAGATGAAGCTGTGCCTTCAGAAGTTGCTGCAGAAGCAATGCCCTGAGAAGCAGTAGCACCTGGAGCAAAGACAATCGGCTGTCCCACACCCACAGCATCTCCGGAAACAGGATGAGAACCCGAAACCGGTTGAGAACCAGCTACAGAATTATTTGTATCATAAGTGACCTTGCCCGTCTCCAGATATTCTTCAGTAATATGTGTAGGAATATCACGACCATCGGCAGTCTTATCAAAAGGACGGTCGAAAGCTGACAGGAAGAATACCAATACCTCAGTACCCATACCCAAGAACAACATCAAATTGGCTCCCGGCAAGTGAGTCAACTTAAAGAGGGTACCCAAGATAACGATAGATGCACCCCAACTATATGCATAGTTCAGGAACGTTTGTCCAGGCACGCTATCCATCCACTTTTGCAGACGGTAAACGATATTAAACTTACTGTAATCGCCCATTTTTATTATCTCCTATTCTTTGATTTTGTAGGTTTCTGTTTTGCACTTGATGTAGTTGCGAGACTTCTCACACATCTGAATCCGATATACGAACGAGGCTGGTTCTGATATTCCCAAGAGCGCCATGCCGAACGTATGAAAGACTCTGGATCCTTCCAAGATCCACCCCTCACGCTTTTCTTCTTCAAGCGGTAAGGATCCTCCTTGGCTGCATTATAAACAAGCGTTGGATTCAGATCGTTCATGGCATCAACACCCGCTTCCGTATAAATCGTACTGGTCCATTCAGCCACATTACCTGCCATATCATACAGTCCGTTAGAATTAGGAGAATAGATACCCACTCGGCTTGTTATCAGGTTTCCGTCCTTGGTATAATTACCACGGTCTGGCTTGAAATTGGCATAGAAACATCCATCCCCATTCTTTACATCCTTGTTTTCCCAAGGGAATTCATTCTGCTCCTTACCGCGGGCTGCATACTCCCACTCTGCCTCAGTAGGCAGACGATATCTCTGTATGAAACGTGCCTCAGGACCCAAGCCTTTCAACAAATAGTCCGTACGCCAGGCACAGAATGCATTCGCCTGTTCCCAAGTAACGCCTACCACAGGATAATCATTATAGGCAGGATTGCTGAAATAACTTCTGAGATAAGTCTCATTATCAGAATTCTTGAAGTCATTCACCCAACAAGTCGTATCCGGATAAACATTCACGATATAAGTATTGAGAAAATCCCAAGGTCCACTCAACTGTCGGTTGATGGTCTGTCTCACGATTCTTCCCTCGTCATCCACATAGGCCGTATCCTTGGAAATCATGACCACCTCGTTCGGATCCACCTCGATATCAGTATTGAGGTTACGCTCAGAAGCATTGAGACGGTTGCGACGCAAGGCAGCGGCAGTATAATCATAGATTTCATACTTATAGTTGAGCTGACTCCAGTCTATCAACTTTTCTCCCGTCACAGGATTGGTCGTATAAAGACTCTCAATGGCACGCAGTTCATCCTCATTAGGTTTCTTAGGAAGATTCTTCTTCCAGTTGACACGCGGAGGCACAGGTTCACCATTCTTATCTTCCGTAATCATATAAGTTTCATCGCCTCCATAAGAAGGATCAGCAAGACGGGTACGCAAGATAGAATCTCTCACGTAAGCAACAAATTGCTTATATTCAGAGTTGGTAATTTCAGTATCGTCCATCCAGAAACCATCCACAGAGATTTCCTTCACAGGCGTTTTTCCACCCCAAAGAGAGTCTTGCTTTTCCAAGCCCATCTTCAGGAAGCCACGGTTCACCTTCACCATGCCGTAAGGAGCTGGCTCGGTAAATCCCCTGCCAGATACGCCCACGACTTCACCACCACGACCTGCCATCGAGGTAGATTTGGCACCGAAACATCCAGTCAATGTCACCAGCAAAAAGGCTGAGCAAAGCCACATGATACCTTTCTTCATATTCATATTATTCTTATACTATAGTATTCTTACACTTTTATGTTTATTTCTTCCTTTTTTTACGAGATTGATGTCAGTCTGATAACCGACAAATAGCTCATGACTTCCATTGCCAGGACTGATAGCCGACGTGTACATTTCATAACTGTAGCCTAACACCACTCCGTGGAACATTCCACCAACAAGGAACGTAACGGAATTGGTAGGACTATAAGACACACCGCCATACATCATTTTCTTCTCATGCGTATAGACCATCCTGCAACTTACATCTCCCCGCCAGGTCACTCCATCGTATCTGACAAGAGTAGAAGGCTTTATTGATAAAAACGGATTTCTTAACTTAATATTGTATCCGCCAGTCAAATAATAAGTTGCATCTATCTGCATTTCATTCGTTTCACCCATTTCAATCTTAGGGGCATTCAGATGCTGTCCAGAAATTCCCACATACCAGGCACCATGTGAATAATAAAGCCCAAAGCCAAGATCCAGTCCGTTTCCATCAATCTGAGAGGTGGAGAAAGCAGGGTCATTAGATTCTCCTAAATCCACTTTGCTGCCATCAAAACTTTCACTTAGGAAACCAGCTTGAATACCGGCACTGAGCATACCCTTAAAAAGCCGTTTCTTGAAAGCATATTGCAAAGCCAACTTCTGATGAGTGAACAAACCTATCTGGTCGTTCATGAATTGCACACCGACGCCATGATAATTCTTCAAGGCATAGAAAGGCAAATCGGCTCCAGCATACATGGTCCGGGGATTATGCTCAAAACCAGCCATGTCTAATGCATAATCAATATTCACATTTATCATGGCTTGTTTACCTACCGCACCAGGATTGAAAGAAGGTTCCATATCAAAATAATGACTAAAAGAAGGATCGTACTGAGCATAACAGGTGGTTATACCCAGTATCATCAACAAAGTCGCTATTTTAATTCTTTTATACACGATACTATAACGGATTTTTTCTCAAAATATTGTATAAATCGGGAATAGAGATAAAAAATAAAATGAAAAAGGCTGCCCTTACCCATAAGAGCAGCCCTATCATCGAGATTAATACTCGTCATCATTCCAGAGGAATATTAGGGCTGAATACCAAGCACTTATAGTCTTCCAACTTTTATAGTGAACATTTTATTAAGGAGTAAAAGTCGCTAAAAGGCTTTTCTAAACCTATCTTGCAACTCCTTGATTCGCTTTAAAAGTTTTTCGAAAGATAAAGTCTGACCATAGATAAAGTGATTACACATCCCTGCATAATCACCCTCCCAATCCTTCATTAACTCTTGCCTAGGAACAAAATCAATCTCGCTCGGCATCAACTTAGAATAATCTACATACCCTACAGCATAGTATATGGAACGATGCTTAACAATACGATCATACAAGTCCATATCCTGCAGGGCTTGTTTGCCAAATTCTGTATCCATCAAGCGTTCAAGATCATAAAGATGCCTAGACATTCGGACATAACGAGGAGTCTGTTTCTGAAACTCCTCACATAGCAAGAATGCTTTCTCCAGGAATGTTCGTGTAGGTACAACTGTCCTGATAGTAGCTGTAGCCGCCGCATCTTCTCCAGGGAAAGTCTGCTCAATATATGATGAAATCAAACGGTCTTCCGTAGGCTCGTTCATAGACAAGCAACTAATCTCTATCTTTACTCTTGGCGGAATATACTCTATCGTATGACCAAGCATAGACTCATAATGAACGAGAATGACAGATGGATCCTTATCACTTGCAACAGGACTTGCCTTACCATCCTCATCAAATTCCTCTACTACATTTTCTATATAGTATCCTTCCACACCAAGTTTCTTTAGATTTTCATCCAACTCTGCAGAAACTGTATCAAGAAAATACCTACGTGCCTTCTTGCGAAGTTTTTCACGCTGATTCTTTGTCGTCTTCTCTATACCAAAGAATTCATGGTTTACAGATAAGTCTATATCCTCACTGAATCTTTCTATCAAATTCCATCCTTTACTGAGACTTGTACCTCCCTTAAAGATGAGTTGATCTGCACATGAACATTTGAAAAGAGCGTTGAGCACCACAGTAACCCACCAGTCCTTTTCAATTGCAACCTGATTAATACGAAACTTCTCTTCCGCACGTTGCAACATTGCTATTCGTTCATCTATTGTGTGATTTAACCAAAGTGTCATAATGCTCGTTTTTATCTATTATATCAGTTATCAGCTTTCTCATCCATACTGGCATGAGAGTAAGATCTTGTACAAACAAGTCTTTATGTTCCTCTTCATTGACCAATTTTCTAATGGTAGAGAGTTCTTGATTACCTACATTCTTTTGTCCTAATGTTCTAAGAGCTTGTACAAGAAGCGCTGCCAACACTGTCTGAAAAGCAAAGTTCTTAGGAACACTTCTCTTCAACTCTATAGTCCGATTTCCAAGAGTCAAGACTCTTCCACTTCCCGATGTCAGATATGTATATTTTGTAGGCACCTGTGTTGAGAGTCCAAGTTTGTTGAGCGCTGTAACTCCTGAAGGTTGTATTTGTACCTTATCTCGCTGGGCTATAGCCATCACCATCTCATCTATTGATGGATAGACTATCCCAAATCGGGTATTCTTAGGGCGAAGATAAACCCCATTAGCTAATCGAACTATATTTCCTTTTTTTTCTTCTACAGAAAGTGCACGACTTACCACCTTCTCATTATCATTGATGTCAGAGAAGTCTGAGATGAAGAGAATCTGCCCTTCACTTGTCTCGTATATACGGTTTGCTATTTCTGCCATATCGTTTCCTTTCTTTAATGGTGCAAAAATACAAAAAATCAGCGATATGCGTAACACGCCACTGATTAAATTAACATTTTTTATGTAGAAAACTTTGCAAACATTTTCCACAATCACTTATTTTTATTCACTCTTAGCTGTCTGTGGTACTCACGGCTCTTGCGTTGTTGTTCTTCCTTATGACTGGCATAATATCGACGTTGATACTCTTTTTTCGTGGCAGTTTTTCACTCTTTAGGAGACATACAGGCAAATTCTCCGAATGAATCTGGATACTGCTTGATTATTGCAGTAAAGACTGCGGACAAGACCTGCACGACAATGGAGTTTCCGGCTCGCCAATATAGAGAATAGTCAGAAGTCTTACGATGACGACCATTTATAAACATAAGTTTCGCTATTTGTTCTTTTGTGTAACCTTCTTTACCTCAAATCCGCAACCTATAGGGTTTAGTGGGATTTTGCTTGCAAAGCGACAAAATTCATTTTATTGTACATATTTCTTGCACAACAGAAATGTCGCAGACACAAAATCCCCTTACCCCATAAAGCGACTTGAGGTAATACGCTGGTTTAACCAGAAAAGCATGGTCTTTAACCAAAGTCTGTCTTGAACAGGTTGGCATAAGCATTGTTGTCTGAGTAAATATTCAATACATGCCTACGTGATGTCTTAATCCATTTCGCAGGAACAGAGATGAACTTGAAAACAAAGGTCTTGATTCTGCTGGTGGCACGCAATCCAAATTCATGGGTTTTCAATC
>SAMEA3663085__coassemble_105_pt1 | contig 43776 bp, 37 predicted proteins | sample SAMEA3663085__metabat2_high_PE_025 | metagenome-assembled genome bin SAMEA3663085 (sample SAMEA3663085) | pig gut metagenome | biome: pig gut; feature: pig-associated habitat; material: faeces | place: France | collected 2012
ATCTTTTGGTTAACATGCCTGGTGGGCTATCCACGGACTTCCGCACCTGAGCCTTTATTTTTTGATGCTTATTTACGAGTAAGACGCAGAGATAGGGAAAAGGTAAACAGAATAATGACGGTCAGTTGGATTATCTGAAGCAGAAGTAGTCTATGTAAATAATACTATAGAACGAGGCAATCTAGAAGAAACACCCGTAAAATGGGGAAAGAAGAGATTGAAAATCTTCCCTTAAGAGATATTCTCACCAGACTTAACCTGTAAAGATATCTCTTCGTAGATTTCGCGGCATCTCTTTTCCTTCATTTTATTCTTTACGCCAACGGCAATCATATCCTCTACGGTCGGATGCCCAGTTCCATTTACAGATGTTGCGTGTTCACCATTATATCCCTCGGTGCAATGGGTGAGGTCGTAGGCTGGGGCTAAATGCCAATGCCATTTGCCATCGCTCTCTTTCTGAACCAAGAAAGAGAAGTTCTTGCAGTGGTCGTCCTTGTTGTCCATTATGTAATTAAAAACCATGCGGCGGAACATCTCTTCCACATCCTCTTGGCTCTGAGTAAGATAACCTGTAAGCGCCAAAAGGTTGAGATAATCGAGAATGGGGTTGGAAAGGGAAACGTTGAGTAAGGCTCCTGCTGTGGCTACGTGAATGCGTTCGCCTGTTGGAGAAATGTCGAAGCGACGGCAGGCAAAATACTTGTTGTTTACCAGTTTGAAGTCTGGTACTTGAATACCACATTGTTTGGCTATCTCATTATAATGATACTCTTGCTTTCCCATATCTTGTGGGTCATAGGTATGACGAAATTTGACCAACCAATGACCATCCTCATTTGTGAAAATGGCTTTCGGGCGACAACCGCCACTATTACCACTATTATATAATAATAATCCTGCGTCATTATCCTGTTGCTCCTTCAATACTTCCAAGGCTTTGGCTTGTAAAAGGTCAAAGTCCACAATCTCGTGTCCTGTCTGGACAGAAGTTATAGGTTCGTAGGTCAATGCGCCCATACCTCCATTGCCCACGATGCTCAGTCGGTCGAGAGCAGATAGCTCAAAGTCGTTGATACCCTCTTTTAGCAAGGCTTTATGCAATAGGTATCTACCATATCCATCGGGAAGGCTGTCTTCGAAGATGCCAAAGTTCCCGTTGAAAGGGGTGGCTTTTGCAATGAAAAGACCAGGCTTCAGTGGCAATTCCAGCGGAGATATACTAGAGCCAGATGCTAACCACTGATTGGCATATTCGAAGGTGCATACCTTTCCATCGGCACTCAATGACAGTGTGCCGACTTTCTCCTGGTGATATTTCACGGCTAAAGATTCTATATGTTTCATTGTCTGTAAGCCTTTTTCTTGTTAGCGTTTCTTTTTATCTGTTGCAACTCCTCCATGGTGGAGTACTTGGGTTGCGAGAAGACGTTCTTGATTTCTGAGGTGTATTCCAAAGCTATGGCGATACCTATCAGATTTTTGAGGGAGATGAGGCCCTTTTGTTCGAATCTGGTGATGTTGCTGACGGCAACGCCTGACTTGTCTGCCACTTGCTCACGTGTCAGATTCTTCTCTATTCTTCGTTTTCTGAAGTCGTTTGCCATCTCCTTTGCCATCTCATCAGGATTGTCGTGGAGGTAGTTATCTAATATTGCTAATATATTATTCGTTTCTTGCATAATCATTGGAATAATAATAAGATATTATCAGTTGCAAAGATACAAAAAATATTATTATCTTCCAAATAAAAATGAACTAAAAAAGTTAAAATCCCTCTTAACAATAAAAAAACAAAAAAAAAACTCTTTTGTTTTGTTTTGTCTCCGATTTACTGTAACTTTGCAGTCGAAATTCGAATTTAAATTATTTTATGTAATTATGGCAAAAAAAGCTCTTTTAATGATTCTCGACGGATGGGGAATCGGTAAGCATGATAAGGGTGATGTTATCTTCAAAACTCCAACTCCTTATCTCGATTATTTGACAGCAGTTTCTGCACATTCTACTCTCCAGACTTGTGGCGAGGACGTAGGTCTTCCTAACGGTCAGATGGGTAACTCTGAGGTAGGTCACCTCAACATCGGTGCAGGCCGTGTGGTATATCAGGACCTCGTTAAGATCAACAAGGCTTGCGAGAGCGGTGACATCTTGAAGAATCAGGAGATCATCAACGCTTACAGCTATGCTCAGAAGACAGGTAAGAAGCTCCACTTGATGGGCTTGACTTCTACCGGTGGTGTTCACTCTTCTTTGGATCACCTCTTCAAGTTGATTGAGATTGGTAAGGAATATGGTTTGAAGGAGACATACGTTCACTGCTTCATGGATGGTCGTGATACAGACCCTAAGAGCGGTAAGGGCTTCATCGAGGAGGTTCAGGCTTGCTGCGACAAGAACGGTGCACACATCGCAAGCATCGTAGGTCGTTTCTATGCTATGGACCGTGACAAGCGCTGGAACCGTGTGAAGGAAGCATACGACTTGCTCGTTGAGGGTAAGGGTAAGCAGGCTGACGATATGGTGAAGGCAATGCAGGAGAGCTATGATGAGGACGTAACTGACGAGTTCATCAAGCCAATCAATAACTCTAAGGTTGACGGTACTATCCAGGAGGGTGATGTTGTTATCTTCATCAACTACCGTAATGACCGTGCCAAGGAGTTGACCCAGGTATTGACTCAGCAGGATATGCCAGAGGAAGGCATGCACACCATCAAGGACTTGCAGTACTACTGCATGACTCCATACGATGCAAGCTTCCAGGGCGTTCACATCCTCTTCCCTAAGGAGAACGTAATGAACACTCTCGGCGAGTACTTGAGCGCACAGGGCAAGAAGCAGCTCCACACTGCAGAGACAGAGAAGTATGCGCACGTAACATTCTTCTTCAATGGTGGTCGTGAGACTCCATACGAGGGTGAGGACCGTATCCTGGTTCCTTCTCCAAAGGTAGCTACTTACGACTTGAAGCCAGAGATGAGCGCTTACGAGGTAAAGGATAAGTTGGTTGGTGCTATCAACACTCAGGAGTACGACTTCATCGTTGTAAACTTCGCTAATGGTGATATGGTAGGTCACACAGGTATCTACAACGCTATCGCTAAGGCTGTTCACGCTGTTGACAACTGCGTAAAGGACGTTATCGAGGCTGCCAAGGCTAACGATTATGAGGCTATCATCATCGCTGACCACGGTAATGCAGACCACGCTATCAACGAGGACGGTACACCAAATACCGCTCACTCTTTGAACCCAGTTCCATTCATCTACGTAACTGACAACAACTCAGCTACCGTTAAGGATGGCCGTTTGGCAGACGTTGCTCCTTCTATCCTCCACATCATGGGCTTGGAGCAGCCAGCTGATATGACTGGTGAGAACTTGATTATTGACTAATAATAATTTCGGAAGTCAAGGCTTTTTTGTGCCTTGACTTCTTTAACTTAAATCATTATGGACGTAAAGATAGAAGAAAGTTGGAGACAGCATATAGGAGAAGAATTCGACAAGCAGTATTTTGTTGACCTCACAAACTTCGTAAAAGAGGAATACCTGCGTACACCCTGTTATCCTCCGGGCCGTTTGATTTTCAATGCCTTCAATCTCTGTCCTTTTGATGATGTAAAGGTAGTGATTATCGGGCAGGACCCTTACCATGAGCCGGGACAGGCGATGGGATTGAGCTTCTCTGTGCCTACGGGTATTGCTTTCCCCCCATCACTCATCAACATTTTCAAGGAAATCCAGATGGATCTCGGCACTCCTATGCCTCAGTCGGGCGATTTGACCCGCTGGGCTAAACAGGGAGTACTGCTTCTCAATGCCACGCTTACCGTTCGTGCCCATCAAGCGGCAAGTCATCAGCGCAAAGGCTGGGAGGAGTTTACCGATGCTGCCATCAAGGCGCTCAGCAAGGATAAGGAGCACTTGGTGTTTATCCTTTGGGGTAGTTATGCCCGTAGCAAGGCTAACCTCATCGATATGAGCAAGCACCTGATATTGGAAAGTGTGCATCCTTCGCCATTATCTGCCAACAGAGGCGGATGGTTTGGCAATCATCATTTCTCCCGCTGCAATGCGTATCTGCAGCAGAACGGGATTGCGCCTATCCAATGGTAGGCACACCTTTTAATATAATAGCTATCCACTTTTATATATAGCTATCCATCGTGGGTAGCTATCATTATTTAATATTCATCTCAAAAAACATTATGAAGAAAGACGAACTGCGTATTCTGCAGGTGGGCAACGTATTGGTTTCACCTGATATCATCACCGAAAAATTCTGTTGCGATCTTGATGCCTGTAAGGGCGAGTGCTGCATCGAAGGTGATGCGGGAGCTCCTGTTACCTTGGATGAAATCATGGAAATAGAGAATGCGTTGGATGTCGTTTGGGATGATCTATCGGCTTCAGCACAGGCTGTTATTGACAAGCAGGGTGTTGCATATACAGATATCGAAGGTGATTTGGTAACAAGTATTGTAAATGGCAAGGATTGCGTGTTTACTTGCTACCAAGACCTTCAGGATATGAATGATGGTCATACGATACCTAATTGCTGTCTCTGTGCTTTGGAACGTGCGTATCGTGAAGGAAAATCTCATTTTATGAAACCGATCTCATGTGCACTTTATCCCATCCGTGTCAAGCATTTTGGTAATGAAGTGTATGGCATTAACTATAACAAATGGCGTATCTGTAAGGCTGCCATTAAAAAAGGTCAGGAATTAAATCTTCCCGTATACAAGTTTTTGGAAGGACCTTTAGTACAGCGTTTTGGTCAGCCTTGGTACGATGAATTATGCGATGTTGCTTCTCTGGTTCAAGATTTAGATATTGCAACAGACTAATGCCGATATGTTTTTTTACCAATTCAGATAAAGTACACTGATTCTTATAGTGGACTAATTCTGCAATCTTTTTTATTGGCATTTGTTTTTTGTCCGTATATTCTGCTATGAGACAAACATACGTTACAAGACGCTTTTGTATATATTCTCTAGGGCTTTGCTCGATGGTACTTCGAACAATCTTTTCTAATTTGCCTGATGAAATATTCAGGAGTTTGTAATATTCAGAAATATTCCTTTGAGTAAGAATGTTCTTCTCAATAGAATCGATGAATTGTTCAAATAATTGCAGGTCTTTTGTTGGTTCATCGTGCTTGTCGAAGGAATTTGCTTGTGACAATGATAGCTCAAAGATAACATGGATAAGTTCAATAATCATTTGATATTTGTCTTGTTTTTTGTCCATGAATGTCTTTATTAGTGTCAGTAAACTGTTTATACTATTTATGTCGCATGTATCAATTTTTACTTTATCTATGATTGTTAATTCGTTTGTTAAAGTAGAAATATTTGTGAAATTATTTGCAAGCAGGTTAATGTTAGAAGTTTTTATAAGTAAAGCCTTTCCTTTAAAAGTAGAAGACATAACTCTGAAGTTATCTACGTATTGCCCACTCGCAAAATAGAGGATACTGTTTTTCTCTGCAATAACAGTATGCCCATTTATATCATAACGTAGAGTACCCTCCAAACATAAAATAAGAGTGATGCATTTCACTTCCGTTTTCTCTGATGGCAGGTCTTCTACGTCAATATCTTCAATATAGCAAATTTCGTCATTTAAAAATTTGCATTCTGACTTGATTTCTTTTGCTTGTGCAATAGAAATCTCTTTTTTTGTATTTAAATTTGTCATGGTTTTAGGATTATATTTTTATTTTTTTTTTGTGTGTTAGAATATTCTTTATTCATTTTCTAATCCCTCTATGTTAACAATTTGAGATTCTTTGAAATACTGAGAATTACTATAGATTTTAATAATTCTTTGGCTTTTATTAGTGAATCTTCGGAAAGCTTGTTCATCTAATTCGCCATTACAAGTATATCTAAATCCATCCATGTTAATAGTCTCTTTTCTTTTAGCTTCTCTTAAAGTTATTCTTGGTGTTCCCTTGAACGCCTTGCCAAAGTCGTAATAAATACTCTTTTGGTCACGATAAACATCTATTGGACTCATAATATGTCGAATAGTACAATGTCCACGCTCAAAAGGATTGTTAATCAACCTGTAGTCCCTTGATTGGTTGTAAGCTCCTAATGGATTTAACCATTTGGATCTATCGAAATCCGGAGACTTCCACTGGTTGTCATAACTGCATGCGTCAAATGCTTCTATTTCTTTTTTGATATAGCATCCTTTTAGTATACAACATTTCCAGTCTCCATTTGCTTTGTGGTAGAAATATTTACCCTTAGCATCATATCCATAATATTCCATAGAAAGCTGTTTGGATGGCTCTCTGCCGCTTTCTGGAGCGTACCATACAGCAATCGTATTCTTATGCGGTTGCAGAAACCTTGTTATATCATATGTATATATGAAAACTGTTGCAGAGTCAGGATTACAGAAATAGGCTTTTGGACTAATATTTCTTTCGTTGACAAATACCTTTATTCTCCCACAGCTTGCAAAAGTAATGCTTCCCTGTTTGGGTTTCCCTTGTGAAGGAAAAACGTGGCAGAAAAGAACTTCTGATGAGTCGTTGGATATAGGGTAGGAAATCCAATGAGTACTAAATTCGTGTGCGCTCGAATTTAGTACCCAAAGCATTGCTAATATAAAAGTTTCGATTCTTTTCATCTGAGAACTTTTTTTGTTCCTCTTTTAAGTGTTATTTTTTTAGATTTCCCGTTGTAGTTTACGGTTAATCTTCCATCCGCATGGCTAATAATCTCTGCCTTTGAAACCTTCTTGTCTTTCCAATAGAGGTTGAGGGTGTAGTTTCCTCTGGCTTTGATTCCCTGGATATTTCCCTGCTTCCATGAGTCTGGGAGTGCAGGAAGCAAGTCCATGTTTTCTCCATCACACTGCATAAGCATCTCACAGATGCCAGCTGTTCCACCGAAATTACCATCTATCTGGAATGGCGGATGCGCATCAAACAGGTTAGGATAGGTTCCACCTGAATGGTGTTTCCGGTCTTTGTATTTCTCTGGACTCACATATGTAAGCAATTTGCGCAGTATTTGATAAGCTTTGTCCTGACGATGTAGGCGTGCCCATAGATTGATGCGCCATCCTGTGCTCCATCCTGTAGATTTATCGCCCTTTATTTCTAAAGTCTTTGTTGCAGCTTGCGCCAAATCTGGCGTTTGCGCTAACGAGATTTGATGGAAAGGATATAGACCCAATAAGTGTGATTGGTGTCTGTGATGCCAGTCCTGATCGTCCCAGTCGTGATACCATTCCATGAGATTACCTCTTTTCCCTATATGATAAGGGCGTAAGCGCTCTAATGAACTTTGCAGGCGTACTTGGTAATTTTTGTCTATTCCAAGTGCTTGGGCACCTTTAATCGTATTTTTGAATAGTTCCCTGATAATCGCCAAGTCTGCTGTGCCGCCATATAGTGAACTTCCTCGATATCCTTTATCGGTGATGTAGTCAGCTTCTGGAGATGTACATGGTGCAGTTATCAGTTGTGCAGGATTATGAGGATCTTCTATGAGCCATTCAAGCATGAAATCACAAGCCCCTTTCATGAGAGGATAGGCTGTATCTCTTAAGTAATTAATATCTCTTGTATAGTCATAATGATCCCATAGTGTCTGTACAAGCCAGGCACCTCCCATTGCCCAATTACTCCATTGAGGGCTTTCGTTACCGGTTCCTACAGGATTTGACATAGCCCATGCATCAGTATTATGTCCTGCACACCAACCTTTGTTTATGCCATAAAAATGTTGGGCATTATGGCGACCTGTTACTGCCATACCTTTTACAAGTCCATCAACAGGCATTACCAGTTCTGGAAGATTGGTTGATTCTGCCGGCCAATAATTTTCTTCCAGATTGATATTAATGGTGTAATTTCCTCTCCAAGGTGACTTGAGTGCAGGAGCCCAAAGCCCCTGAAGATTGGCTGGTACTCCATTTGTTCGTGAACTGCTGATAAGCAAGTATCTGCCATATTGGAAATAGAGCATTTCCAGATAAGGATTATGCTTCTTTTCGTCGCTATACGATAGCAATTGTTTATCTGTTGGATTCTGGACATCATATTTTGCATCAGACAAGTTGAATTTTACCCTGCCAAAGAGTTTTTGGTAGTCTGATAAATGTCTTTGTCGTAATTCTTTGTATGTAAAATTTGTCAGATGCCAGATATCGTCAGTGACATTTTCTAAATAGGGTGCTCCTTCTTTGACAGGATGTTTGTCAAAACCATTATAACTGGTCTCATTGACCAGATAGATAATAGCTTCAGTTACTCCAGTAAGGTGTAGGGTAGAGTCACTGGCACTAATGCTTCCATCTGTGTTTTTGACTTGCAGTATGGAGCAATAGTGTATGCTGTTTCCTTCATCACCCAGAACATGGCCCGACATAGTGAGTTGTTTTTGGGATGCTTTCACTTGATGAGGAATTAGCGACGTGAGAGAAATGTCGCTATTGATGGTTCCTTTTTTAGAGGCACTCAGTCTTATGGCAATCATTTTGTCCGGATGAGAAGCGAAGTATTCCTTTTTGAAGGTAACTTTATTACGCACAAAACTGATGGATACCAGGCTGCTATCTAAGCTTAATTGGCGATGATAGTTGCTGATTTCTCCTTGATTAAAGTCCTTTATTTGAATCAGACCTAAAGGCTGGTATAATTCCGAGTTGTGTCCTTGTACGAAATGTTGCAAGGAATCGGCTGTCTTATAATCTTCCTTAAACAGAGCTTCCCGTATTTTGGGTATCCATTTATATGCATCACCTCCTTCTTGCGGATTAACAGGTTGACCTGTCCACAAGGTGATGTCATTTAGGTAAATAGAATCATTATCTGCTCCACCATAAACTAATGCTCCCAACTTACCATTGCCGATAGGTAGTGATTCCTCAAAGGCATGTGCCTCTTGGTTGTACCATAAGGTAAGTGGAACTTGCGTTGTAGTTGCCTTTTTATGTGCATTTGCAGTTAAACTTATAGCACATAGAGTAAGGCTAAAAAAGAATTCTTTAGTCATTATATTTCTGGTAAATAAGGTACTATTACTGAATATAAATGCAAGGCAGGCTTGTTTAATGAGCCTGCCTTGTATTTATTATGCGTCAATATTAGCGTAGGTTGCATTTTGTTCAATGAATTCTCGGCGAGGCTCAACATCATCACCCATCAACATAGAGAAAATTTCATCTGCTTGTGCAGCATTCTCTATTGTAACCTGTTTGAGTAATCGTGTAGATGGATCCATAGTAGTTTCCCACAATTGTTCTGGATTCATCTCACCCAAACCTTTGTATCGTTGTGTGTGAATGTTTTTATCCTCTTGTCCCTCTCCGTATTTATCAATGAAAGCCTGACGCTGCTGCTCGGTATAGCAGTATTCGCTGACTTTATTCTTGAATGAGCATTTGTAGAGAGGTGGAGTTGCAATATAGAGATGTCCTTCCTCGATAACCTTAGGCATAAAGCGGTAGAAGAGAGTCATGATAAGTGTGTCGATGTGAGAACCATCGACATCGGCATCGGTCATGATGATAATCTTGTCATATCTCAACTTTTCTGTATTAGCCTCTTTGCTATCTTCACCATTTACTCCAAAGCGTACGCCGATACTCTGGATGATATTCATAACGGACTCAGCCTCAAAGACTTTGTGCCATTGTACTTTTTCTACATTCAGAATTTTACCGCGCAAAGGAAGAATTGCTTGATGGAATCTGTCGCGACCTTGTTTTGCGGAACCGCCAGCGGAGTCACCCTCGACAAGGAATATCTCGCATTCCTTAGGATCCTTGATAGAGCAGTCTGCAAGTTTTCCTGGGAGACCGCCACCAGTCATGAAGTTCTTTCGCTGTACGCTTTCACGAGCTTTGCGGGCTGCGATACGTGCTGTCGCTGCCAGAACTACTTTTTCGCAAATACGCTTAGCTTCATCTGGGTGTTCTTCCAGATAATCTGCCAAAGCTTCATTGACAGCCTGCTGAACGGCACCCTGTACTTCGCTGTTTCCTAATTTGGTCTTAGTCTGACCTTCAAACTGTGGCTCTGCTACTTTGATAGATATAACAGCAGTAAGGCCTTCGCGGAAATCTTCAGGAGCAATCTCTACCTTTGCCTTTTCTATCTGCTTGGAGATTGATGGGTCAGCTTCTGCGTAAGCTTTGAGCGTACGGGTTAAAGCCATGCGGAAACCAGTAAGGTGAGTACCACCCTCTATTGTGTTGATATTATTTACGTAGGAGTGAATATTCTCTGTATAGTCTGTATTATACATGATGGCAATCTCTATAGGAATGCCTTGTTTCTCTGTCTTGAGATAGATGACATCATCAAAGAGGTGTGTGCGATGGCGGTCAACGTATCTTACAAACTCTTTCAGACCATCTTTTGCATGGAAAACCTCTTGCTTGGTTTTTCCTTCTTCGTCTGGACGGAGATCTGTAAGGGTAATCTTTATGCCAGCATTGAGAAATGCCAACTCGCGCATACGGCTTGCGATAATATCCCATTTATAAATGGTGTGGGTGAAAATAGTAGGGTCTGGCCAGAATTGCTGGCGTGTACCTCGCTTTTCAGTCTCACCAATAACCTTGACAGGGTAGAGAGGCTTACCTTTTTCGTATTCTTGCTGATATATTTTACCTTCACGGAATACCTGAGATTTCATGTGTGAAGAGAGTGCGTTTACACAACTTACACCTACACCATGCAAACCACCAGATACCTTGTAGGAACCTTTGTCAAATTTACCACCTGCGTGAAGTACTGTCATAACGACTTCGAGTGCGGATTTGTGAAGCTTTTCATGCATATCAACAGGGATACCACGACCATTGTCTTCTACGGTGATAGAATTGTCTTCATTGATTGTAACTTCAATGTCTGTACAATATCCAGCCATGGCTTCATCAATGGAGTTGTCAACGGTCTCGTTGACCAAATGGTGGAGCCCCTTTTCTGAGATGTCACCAATGTACATCGCAGGACGCTTACGAACAGCTTCCAAGCCTTCGAGGACTTGAATGTTGCTCGCTGAATAATTATTTGCGTTGTTTGTATTTTCTGCCATTTCTTTGCTTAGTATTATTATCGTGCAAAGATACGGAAAAAACATGAGAATATGCAATTTTTGTTGCTAAAAAACTGCAAAAAATAGTGAAATGCTTAGTTTTGATATAAAATAAATAAGGTTGCAATTCGAAAGAATTGCAACCTTATATATCTTTTTAGCTTTTAACGTTATATTAACCTAACTTAGCAATGTGCTGAGCCAAACCTGACTTCAAGTTTGCAGCCTTATTGCTATGGATAACGTTAATCTTAGCCAATTTGTCTAAAAGCTTCTGAACTGTAGGGTAGAGCTTTACAGCCTCTTCCTTATCAGTCATGTTGCGCAACTTGCGTACAGCGTTACGCATTGTCTTTGCATAATACTTATTGTGCAAAGACTTCTTTTTGTCCTGACGGATTCTCTTGATTGATGATTTATGATTTGCCATCTTAATATTTTATTTTTTTTTATTTTCTTATGTAGTCCCTAGCAGAGTCGAACTGCTCTTTAGAGAATGAAAATCTCTCGTCCTAACCGATAGACGAAGGGACCATTTGTTGTTTTGCGGGTGCAAAGTTACTACATTTATTTTAATCCTGCAAATTTTTTCGGGAAAATTTTCTCTAAATGCGTGTTTTTTTGTAATTTTGCCCTCAAAATCATCTAAAAACGTTCGTATGATGGAAAAAACAAGAGCAATTGTCCTACATTCTATTAAATATGGAGAGTCGCAATTTATTGTGGATTTTCTGACAGAATCCAGAGGAAGAGTGTCTTTTTTTGTTAAAATTCCAAAATCTTCAAAGAGTAATTCCAAGAGACAATATTTCCAGCCATTGACTTTGGTAACTTTAGAATTTGATTACCGGGTTAGCCAGAATTTGCAGCGTATTAAAAATATAGGTATTCTCTATCCTTATGAGGATATTCCTTTTTCTCCTATTAAAATATCTGTTTCTCTGTTTTTAGCAGAGTTCCTGCTGTATGCTACCAAATTTGAGCAGAAGAATCTTCCTTTATTTTATTTTGTTTATGATAGTTTGGTTTGGTTTGATGGTGCTCATGAAGGAATTGCTAATTTTCATTTGCTGTTTTTAATGAGATTAAGTTTTTATATGGGAATTGGACCCAATTTGAGTGAAGGGTTGGAACAATCTAAGTATTTTGATTTGGATGAGGGGAAGTTTGTACCTTTCGTCCCTGCTCATTCTCATTATTTATCAGAAAGTGATTCTTTTCATCTTTTGCAAATGTTCCGATTAGACTATAAAACAATGCACCTCTACAAGATGTCCCGCCAGGAGCGGAATCATTCTGTAGAGGTGATGATAGAATATTATCGTCTTCATATTCCCGGATTTCCCGAATTGAAGTCTTTGTCAGTACTTCAGGAATTGTTCTGCTGAATCCTTTGTGAGGATTTCACTTATGCAAAACTGATGACTCCCTGGACAGGCTCGTTTCCATCTGCATTTCTGTTTTCATCATCTTCGATTTTTCCTGAAGCGATGTTTCGGATTTCCTCAAGAGTCTGTCTTGTACGTTTATATGTCGGTGTGTTTTCTACTTGTAGAATCACATCCTCATTGTCCAGATCTTCTGGCTTGAACAGGAAGATATGTGGGTGACGTTTGTACTGAGTCGTTGTACCGTCACTTCCATAATATCTTTTTCTTCTTTCCTCGTTCTCTGCTCTTTTTTCTTCTTGTTCTGCAAGGCGTCGGGATTCTTCTTCTGTATGTTTCTTGAGATGGCGGTTCATACCTTCTACATCTTCCAATCCGAAACCTGTAGCCAAGACGGTTACTTTGACCCTGCTTCCTAATTCAGGGTCAATGGCAAGTCCCCATTTCAATTCAAAGTCATCACCAAATTTTTCCATGAAGTCGTTTACGTCATTCATTTCGTCCATGGTAAGACCTGGATTGTCTTTCTTTTCACTTGCAAAGGCAATGCTAAGAAGGATCTTTTTAGAATTGAAAACATCATTGTCATTGAGCAGAGGTGAGTTCAATGCATCATCTATCGCTTTCTTGACGCGTCCTTCACCTTCACCATAGCCAGTACTCATGATGGCAACGCCTCCGTCTTTGAGGACGGTTTTGACATCATTGAAGTCAAGGTTGATGAGGCCGTGTACAGTAATGATTTCTGCGATACTCTTGGCAGCTACACTTAGTGTGTCATCTGCCTTGCCGAATGCATCCAAAACCGCCAGATCTGGATAAATCTGACGAAGTCTTTCGTTGTTGATAACCAACAATGCATCTACATGTTTAGACATTTCTTCAACACCATCGAGTGCTTGGTCGATTTTTCGCGGACCTTCAAATTTGAAAGGGATGGTTACGATGCCGACTGTCAATATGCCCAGTTCTTTGCTGACGCGCGCAATGACAGGAGCAGCTCCAGTACCTGTTCCTCCGCCCATACCTGCAGTAATGAAAGCCATCTTGGTACCATCATTAAGCATATGTTTGATGTCTTCCAATGTTTCTTCGGCAGCTTGTTTTGCCTTCTCTGGTTTGTTGCCGGCTCCAAGTCCTTCTTTTCCTAATTGGAGATGGACAGGTACAGGAGAATCATTAAGTGCCTGATTGTCGGTATTACAAAGTACAAAACTTACATCGTGAATGCCTTCCCGGTACATGTGGTTGACTGCATTGCCGCCGCCACCACCTACACCGATCACTTTGATGATGCTATTTTCCTTTTCCGGTTCACCGAAATCAAGGATATGTGGTTTGCTATCTTGCATAATCTTTATATTCTTTAGAGTTTATCCTAATTATAGTCCATTCTTAGAGCGTTTACTCTACTATTCGAACATTTTTATTCTTCTTCAGAAATCGTATCCAGGAAGAAATCCTTGAGTTTTCTGAATCCTTTATGGAGGAAACTGTTTTCTTTGCGCTTTTTCTCTTCGCGCTCTTTCTCTTCCTCTTCTGCGATTTTAGCCAGTCTTTCTTCTTCTTCTTTCTTCTTTCTCAACTCCTCTTCACGTTTTTGAGCTGGAGTAGGTACAACTCCTGTTCCTGCAGTTTCATTAGGGTTACGAGAAGCCTTTGGTGTACTGTCTGCGGCAAGAGGTCGTTCCATGTTATTGGTGAACAAGTCGTTGCTGATTTCATCCCCACTGCAGTTCATGTCACCCTTGGCAAGAAGTCCCAGAATGGTATTCATGGTACCATCGTGGTTATTGATCTTTGCATCTTTCGCTTTTACGGTTTGGGTAACAAACTTAGCGAATCTGATTTTAGGAGTATTGGTATGGTTTCTGAATACTTTCTCTATTTCAGGCATATTGCTTCCGCCACCCGTAATAATAATACCTCCCAAGAGTTTGTCAGCAAATTCTATAGGGACTTGATACCAGGCATTTTCAACGATTTCCTCTACTCTGGCTTCAACAATCTCTATAAACTTTTTGCTCTCTACAACTCTGTCCTTGTCGATGGAATAGTTGAGAGTTGGATCGATATTCTTGATGTCTGTATATGCCTTAGCATATTTCAGTTTCATATTCTCAGCCTCTTGCTCTTCTATCTGAAGACAGGTCAAATCCTTGGTGATATTATTGCCTCCAAGTGGAATGACTGACAGATGGCGAAGAATATTTTTATAATATACAGATACCGTCGTCGTGTCTGCACCTAAATCTATCAATGCGCAGCCTGCTCTTTTCTCAGAGTCAGTCAATACGCAGTCTGCCATGGCGAGAGGTGCCAAGTACATTTCAGCTATAGGAATGTTAGCTTTTTCAAAACAAGCGTAAATGTTGTTGTAGAAATTCTTTTTCCACAAGATATTGAGGAAAATACCTTCCAGATGATTGCATTGTATGCCGACAGGGTCTATCTGATATTGGTTATCTATCTTATATTCCTGTGTTGCAGCATCCAATATCTCCTGATCAGGATATGTCATGTTGCGGTTGATATCCATCAGTTCATTAATCATTTCCTGAGTAATGATGGATGTGGTAGGTAAATCTTTTACAATAATGTTCTTGACGCTCTTGATAGATCTTCCTCCTACGCCGACATAGACCTGAGAAATGTCTTGCTTGAGAATTGTTTTCAATTTATTTATGATGTTAGTCAAGCTCTGGCAAGTCTTGTCTATGTTATAGATGACACCTTTTCTGATGCAAGAAGACGAGTCTTCCTCCACGAGTGCTAGTACAGTGATGCTGCCATCTAAATTTTTCTGGCCTGCTATACCCGTCATCTTGGATGACCCTAGCTCTATTGCTACTATAAATTCCTTTGGCATAGTCTTTATGTATTATCTGATTCTTTTTTTATTTTTATTAGCTATTTATACTAGCTGTTGCTATTATGCTTTTTGCAAATAATCTGGTTGTCAAATTCCAGATTGATATATGAGTATTTGTTCCAACCAGCTTTGGATAGTCCATATTTGTAGAAATTTTCCAAGCGTGACATCTTTCGGTTTACGAAGTCTTGAATGTCTTTCTCCCGTTTTTCCACAGCGTTTGCTTCTGGAAGATTGCCCAGATAGACGACATGGTTTCCTACTCGAGGAACAAGTTCTATTCCTTTATCTTGTAGAACGTTAATTTGTTCTATTTGATTTCTCCACAGCTCGTTAGTCATCAATGCTTTACTTAATAATGAGACGTATTTTTGAGCATACCATTTGTTGATGTAGCCCGTGGCGATAATCATATCGCTGGTGTATTTGGTGTTGGGCATAATCTGATAATGGTCATCTACATAATAGTCTTCATTATTGATGCTCTTGATTCTTACGATCGGCATGCGTTGAGTGAGGTTGATATCAACGAGACCGTCTTGAGTCTTGTAGCATTCGGCAGATTTGACGAAAGGACTTTGCATCAGAGTTTCCTCTATATGGCGAGTACTAATCTTGTTCAAAGGTTTCTCTAAAGGATAGATCTTTTTTGCTTCCAGTCTCTTTTTTATTTCTTTTGCATCAAGAAAGCCATTGGTCATCTCATCTTGTATGTTGATGTTTACCTTGGTGCATATTAAGTTTGATTCATCAGGCTTGTTCAGCTTGGTGAATGCAAACACCAGATATATACCTATGGCGAAATCCAGTGTGATGATAATCGTTTTCTTCCAGTTGATGCGCATTATTTCTGCTTAAGAATTTCTGTCATTTGCGGAACGTAGTTGTCCAAGTCGCCAGCTCCCAATACGATAAGAACATCGAAATCTCTACTTCTTACAAGATTCAGTACATCTTCTTTGTGTATCATGCTCTTTTCTACTCCTGGCTTGAGATTGTCGTAGATGAGCTTTGAGGTTACTCCTGGTATCGGAGCCTCTCTTGCTGGATAGATGTCACACAGGATTACTTCATCAAGCATGCTCAGGCTTTCTGCAAAATCCTTGTAGAAATCTCGTGTTCTGGTATAAAGATGAGGCTGGAAGATTGCAGTAATCTTTCGTGTCTTATACAGCTCTCTGATGCTCTTTACACTCTGGTAGATCTCTTTTGGATGATGGGCATAGTCTGATAGGAATACGTGCTTGGCATCTTTGATTTTGAAATCAAAGCGTCTTTCTACACCTTCGTATGTCTTCATTCCTTGTCTGAGTTCTTCTGCCTTGCAACCATTCAATTGTGCCATTGCTATTGCGGCAATACCATTTTCGATGTTGATAGGTACAGGCTGGCCGAGTTCTACGTTCTCTACATTTTCGATAGGAGAGATGAAGTCAAATGTGATTTCGCCATTCTCTATCTTGATGTTTTCTGCGTGGAAATCTCCTTCATGAAGACTGTACTCGTAGATTCTAACTCCATCCTGTACGTTCTGTTTCATTTCCAGATCTTTATGGATGATGAGTGCACCTCCCGGTTGGATAAGTTCTGTATAATGGCGGAAACTTTCCAGATATGCTTCTTTTGTTCCATAGATGTCCAGATGGTCTGGGTCTGTTGCTGTAATTACGCTCATCCAAGGACGCAACCAATGGAAGCTGCGATCGAATTCATCAGCTTCTATGACTACATAGTCGCTCTTGTCGGAAAGTATGTAGTTGGTGCCGTAATTTTTAGAAATACCGCCCAAGAAAGCGTTACAGTCTATATGACTCTGATGCATGATGTGGGCGCACATGGTAGATGTAGAGGTCTTACCATGAGTTCCTGCTACGCACAACCCCTTATGGGTGCGAGTCAAAGTGCCCAATACCTGTGCACGTTTTTCGATGGTAAATCCATTCTCATGGAAATACACAAGTTCCTTGTGCTCTGCTGGGATGGCTGGAGTAAAGATGACCAATGTTGTTTTTGGATCCTTGCAAGCCTCTGGTATCAGGTCTGTGTTCTCCTCATAATGGATGAGCATGCCTTCTTTTTCCAAATCATGAGTAAGGTGAGAAGGGATTTTGTCGTAACCAGCAACAACCAACTTCTTGTTGAGGAAATATCTTGCGATAGCGCTCATGCCTATACCGCCAGCTCCTACGAAATATACTGCTTTAATATCTTTCAGTTCCATTACTTTCTTGCTAATTTTACAACTTCGTCGGCAATGACGTCGGCAGAGTTCTTTAAACCTAATTTTTTAATATTCTCACTGAGTGAGTTTAATTTTTGAATATCTGTGACCGTATTGATCGCCTTGTCGATAAGTATGCCAGGTGCTTCACAGTCTTTTACATAGATGGCTGCATCTTTATTTACCAGTGCCATGGCATTCTTGGTTTGGTGATCTTCTGCAACATTAGGGCTTGGAACCAGAATGACAGGTTTGCCTATGAGGCAGAATTCACTGATGCTGCTGGCACCGGCTCTACTGATAACTAAGTCTGCAGCTTTGTATGCTGCTCCCATGTCGCTGATAAAATCCATGATTTTGAGATTTGGCAATTCCTTGCCTTTCATCTGCTCAGCGATGGATGCCTTGTAATACTTACCTGTTTGCCAGATAAACTGGATATCACTTTTGGCAATTTTATCTAAGTTTTGCAATACGCTTTCATTGATGGTTCTTGCTCCGAGACTACCACCTACCAGAAGAATGGTTTTCTTTTCAGGTGCAAGTCCGAATTGTTTTCTTGCTTCTTCCACCGTAACAGTAGTCTCCAATACGTTTTGGCGTACTGGGTTTCCTGTCATGATTATCTTGTCAGCAGGGAAGAAACGTTCCATTCCTTCGTATGCCACGCAAATTCTGTCAGCTTTCTTTGCGAGTAACTTGTTGGTTACTCCAGCATATGAATTCTGTTCCTGAATTAAACAAGGAATACCCTTGCTTGCACATACGTTAAGAGTAGGACCGCTGGCATAACCACCAACACCGACTGCAGCCATTGGTTTGAAGTCGTTGATGATTTTCTTTGCCATTCTTTGGCTTTTCCATATTTTGAAGAGCACGGCAATATTCTTGAACAGATGCTTACGATCAAAGCCGCAGATAGGTAATCCCTTAATCTCATATCCGGCAGCAGGAACACGTTGCATTTCCATTCTGCCTAATGCTCCAACAAATAAAATCTTTGCTTCAGGGTATTTGGCCTTGATGGCATTGGCGATGGATACAGCTGGGAAAATATGTCCTCCAGTTCCACCTCCACTTATTATAATTCTCAGTTCATTATTCATAATTTCCTAATTTATTACGCAAAGATAAATAAAAAAATCAACAATTCTACATTTTTCACTATTTTTTATAGTGTTTTTTTATGCAGTAGCCAATTTTGATGTATTTGCTTCTGTATTGCACTCGTCTTTTTTCTTGGCACTTCTACTGATACTCAATATGATTCCAACATATAGACAGTTGATGACGGTTGATGTACCACCTCTACTGATGAGTGGAAGTGGCTGACCGGTAACTGGTGCTAAGCCTACTGCTACGAGCATATTGAACAAAGCCTGAGTGACGAGCAGTATGGCAAGTCCCATGGCGAGAAATGCAGGAAAGTTGTTCTCACATCTGTTGGCTATGCTTCCTACTCTATATAATAATATAATGTATAGAAAGGCCACAAATACGGCTCCGGTTATTCCCATCTCTTCTATGATGATGGCATAGATGAAGTCAGAGAAGGCCTGTGACAGGAAATCTCGCTCAACAGAGTTGCCTGGTCCTTTGCCCACGATGTTGGATGAGGCAATGGCTATGTTCGCATGAGCAACCTGTGCATCTTTATCCAAATCAACATCTTCTGGAGCAATATCTTTGTGGTCCAGAAATTTGTCTATTCGCGACTTCCAAGTATCTGCTCTATGGAATAGCTTTTCGATGGAGCCAGGTTCTTTTTCCTCTTTCTTGATATTCTCTGTAAGTGTATTGTCACCTGTTGACTGATTCTTGTCTTTTCCTACAAGCATCACCATTGCAATTACTATCGCTCCAGATGCTATGGCTAATCCCAATAGTTTTCCGAGTTGTGCCTTAGGAATTCTTCCAATGATCATCATGAAAAAGATGGTGAGACATAGCAGCATGGCTGTGGATAAGTTCTCAAGACCAATCAGTAGGATGAAAATAGACGAAGCAACAATAATATACTTGAGCGCGCGTTTGTCGGCGCCATTCTCTGTCTGCATGGCACTGAGAATCTGGGCCACGGCCAGAATAACTGCTCCCTTAGCGAATTCGGAAGGCTGGAATTGGAAACCAATAAAATTTACCCACCTTGATGCACCATTGGTAGCCTGACCGGCTATCAATACCCAGATCAGCATGATTAAAGAAATGGCAAGCATGAATGGAGTGGCAATCTTGAAGTACTTGCATTTTACTTTGAGCATGCAAATCATGGTGAAGATTCCAAATATGATGAATCCAATATGTCGGATGACAGGCTTCATGTAATTGCCGCTTTTGTATGTTAGCGAACTTGAGGCTGAATATACCTCAATAATGCTAATCATGCAAAGGAAGAAAAACACCATCCATATTACCTTGTCTCCTTTAAATATGTTGCCTATTTTCTTGTTCATTTGATTATTTCCTATCTTTATTATAATCTGACTAAAGTCTTGAATTGCTCGCCTCGATCTTCCATGTTCTTGAACAGATCAAAACTTGCACAGCAAGGACTCAGTAAAACTGTATCGCCAGGCTTAGCTAGTTCTTTGCAGGCTGCTACACAGTCCTTCATGCTATGGGTGTCACGTACAGGAATACCCAGCTCGTCAAAATTATCGTGTAACTTCTGGTTGTCTGCTCCAAGATATACGATGCCGGCACACTTCTGCTTTACCAGGTCTTTTATTTGATTGTAATCGTTGCCTTTGTCCTTACCACCTATGATAAGAATGGTAGGAGTTGTCATACTTTCAAGTGCATACCAGCATGCATCCACGTTTGTAGCCTTGGAATCGTTGACATAATATACACCATCAAACTTTCCTACTTTTTCCAGACGATGCTCCACGCCAGGAAAGTCGCTTAATCCCTTATGGAGGATTTCTTTGCTGATGCCTACAATGTTGCAAGCCAGACCTGCAGCCAGACTGTTGTAGATGTTATGCTTTCCGCTGAGGCTCATGTCTGCCTGTGGCATTTCAAATGCCTGTGGAAAATCGAGTATGTACTTGCCATTCTCTATGTAGCCAACAGTTCCTTCTTCTTTGTTCTCTGCAAATGCACAAAGATGTGACTTGAGGTTGTATTTCTCTAATTCTTTTTTCACGATAGGATCGTCGTTCCAGTAGATGAAACTATCTTCCTCAGTCTGATTCTGTGTGATGCGCATCTTGGCATCAGTATAGTTCTGCATGCAGAAATTGTAGCGGTCCAGGTGGTCTGGAGTAATGTTCAGCAAGATAGCCACATTAGCTCTGAACTGATACATATTGTCTAATTGGAAACTGCTCAGCTCAATGACATAGTATTGATGAGGAGTTTCAGCAACCTGTAATGCAAGACTTTTGCCGATATTGCCAGCTAAACCTACGTCATAGCCAGCCGATTTGATGATATGATATATCAGAGAAGTAGTTGTGGTCTTACCGTTACTACCTGTGATACAGATCATCTTAGCATCTGTATATCTGCCAGCAAATTCGATTTCACTAATGATAGGTGTGCCTTTAGCTATCAACTTCTGAATCATAGGTGCTTCCTTAGGAATACCAGGACTCTTGATAACTTCATCGGCATCCAGAATTTTCTCTTCCGTATGATGACCTTCTTCCCATTCGATATTGTGGTCATCCATCAGTTTCTTATAGTTGTCTTTGATTTTTGACATATCAGAGACGAAAACCTCGAAACCTTCCTTCTTTGCCAGCACGGCTGCACCTGCACCGCTTTCGCCGGCTCCTAAAATTACAATTTTTTTCATATTGTTATTTTATATGTCTGACAATTACAGCCAGTTTATCTAATCTTCAGAGTTATGATGGTCAATGCGGCCAGAATAATGGTAACAATCCAGAAGCGGATCGTAATTTTAGACTCATGGAATGCACCCTTAGGCTTCTTGAGAAGATACTTGCATTCTGGGTCCAGTTGGCTTTCCTGTGTACGGAAGTTGTCGTGTATAGGAGTGCGCTTGAAGATGCGTTGTTTTACTCCTTTTCGCTTTCCGAGCTTGTAGTAATATACCTGAACGATAACACTCAGACTTTCTACAAAGAAGATACCGCAGAGGATAGGTAACATCAATTCCTTGTGGATGATGATGGCACCAACAGCGATAATTCCACCGATGGTCAGCGAACCGGTATCGCCCATGAATACTTGAGCAGGGTAGGCGTTGTACCATAGGAAACCGATGAGCGCTCCAATGAATGCGCAGAAGAAAACTACCAGTTCCTCTGAACCCGGAATATACATGATGTTGAGGTAGGCGGCAAATTGGATATGTGACGAAACGTATGCCAAAATGCCTAATGCCACACCTATAATTGCTGAATTTCCTGCACACATACCATCCATTCCGTCATTGAGGTTGGCACCATTTGAAACGGCTGTAACCACGAAAATAGTCATGATGACGAACAGTATCCAACCGGCAGCAGTCTTGTATTTACCACAGAAACTTGTGATGTTGGAATAGTCCAGGTTGTGCCCTTTGATGAAAGGAATGGTAGTCTTCAGAGATTTTGTAGCTTCCGTACGATGCTTGACCACGGTTTCCTGTCCCTGACGCTCAATGGCTAAGTTTTCGTTCATCTTCACATCCGGAGAAGCCCATAGCACAAGTCCAACGATAAGTCCAATACCTATCTGACCTACGATTTTATATCTTCCTTTTAATCCTTCCTTGTCTTTCTTGAAAATCTTGATGAAATCATCCATGCCTCCAAGGAATCCCAACCAGACGGTGGTAATAATCATCAGGATGAGATAGATGTTGCGCAGACGGCCCAACAGAATCACAGGAATCAGAATGGCCATGATGATGATGACACCTCCCATGGAAGGAACACCGATTTTCTTGACTCCGAATGGGTCAATGCTCGCATCACGCTGTGTTTCTGTGATTTGCTTACTCTTGAGGAACTTGATGAACTTTTCGCCAAACCAGGCAGAGATGATCAATGATACAATCAGAGCCAGCAGCGCGCGGAATGAAATGTATCCCCACATGTGAGAGCCAGAGATACCCCATTGCTCCAGAAATCTAAAGAGATAGTATAACATTTTCTTATTTTTCTTTTAAAGTTTCTTCTTTTCTATTTGATTCCTCAGATTATTTTTGGCTGATTCCAAATATATCACGTATTACTTCCTTATCATCGAAATGATGCTTTACGCCCTTAATTTCCTGATAATCTTCGTGACCCTTTCCTGCAACGAGGATTACATCGCCCTTCTTTGCCATCATGCAAGCTGTACGAATCGCTTCCTTGCGATCTACAATGCTAATGACTTTCTTCATCTGTTGCGCATTCAGACCTGCAAGCATATCGTTGATGATGTCCTGTGGCTCCTCGAAACGTGGATTGTCACTGGTGATGATCACTTTGTCGCTCTGCTTTACTGCCTCCTGTGCCATGAGAGGACGCTTACCCTTGTCTCGGTTACCGCCAGCTCCGCAAACGGTGATGACTTCACCTCCCTTGCCGTCCAGTACCTCGTGGATGGCATTGAGCACATTCTCCAATGCGTCTGGAGTATGTGCATAGTCAACGATTGCGGTATAGCCTTCTGGTGATTGGATTGGTTCCAAACGACCGTTGACACTATGCAAAGTGCTCATTACTACGAGTATATCTTCTGGCTGTTTTTCCAGCATAATGGCTGCGCCATATACGGCAAGCAGGTTGCTTACGTTGAATTTGCCAATAAACTGCACCCCAACTTCTCTGCCATCTACCTCAAGATACATACCTCCGAAATGGCATTCCAAAATTCTTGCCTTGAAGTCTGCCATGCTTCTGGTAGAGTAGGTCTTGATAGTTGCCTTGCAGTTCTGTACCATAATCATGCCGTTCTTGTCGTCAGCATTCGTAATGGCGAAAGCTGTCTTTGGAAGACCGTCGAAGAATGCTTTCTTGGCATTGCGGTAGTTCTCGAATGTCTTGTGATAGTCGAGATGGTCACGGGTCAGGTTGGTAAAGATACCGCCTGCGAAATTCAAACCGCCGATACGCTTTTGTGCAATAGCATGAGAAGAACATTCCATGAATGCATATTCGCATCCTGCCTCTACCATTTTCCCAAGAAGTTCATTCAGTTCTATCGGGTCAGGTGTGGTGTGGTCTGCTGGTATTGCCGCGTCCTCAATATAGTTGCATACTGTAGAAAGAAGACCGCATTTATGGCCGAACTTTCTGAACATATTATATAATAAGGTGGCGATGGTAGTCTTTCCGTTAGTACCGGTGACACCTACGAGTTTCAATTTTCTGGATGGGTCGCCATAGAAGATGGTAGCAGCTTTTCCGACAGCATCCTCTGTAGAAGCTACTTGAATATAGGTAACCCCTTCAACAGGTTCCTGAGGTAAATCTTCACACAAAATGGATTTAGCCCCAAGCTCAATGGCCTTTGGGATAAATTTGTGTCCATCTACTTGTGTTCCTTTCATTGCAACAAAGAGATGACCATCCTTAATCTTTCGAGAGTCGATGTTCACTCCTGTGACTTCGATTTCTGCATCTCCGATTATTTGGATCGGTTTGATGTTTTTGAGCAATTCTTGTAACTTCATATATCGTTTCTTTTTTATATGTTACTATTATATATATTAAATAGGTATATCATATACCTTATTATATTGACTTTATCGTTTTGCTGCAAAATGTAGCAGTAAGATGTAATCTGTGCTCATCACTCAAGCGTGATGACACAGAAGGCACCTTGCTTAACCGGTTTGCCAGCCATGAGGGATTGTTTGGTAACTTTTCCTCTTCCGTACAATCTGGTTTTTATGCCTCTGCTTTCCATCATGAATACTGCATCTCGGGCTCCCATACCGATGATGTCTGGTACCGTTCCCTTACCGTATTGCTTCTGCTTTTCAAGTTTCACATAACGGTTGCCAACTTTTTCGGCTTTTCCCCAAATTGGGTTTCCTGTCAGATAACTTCCGCTCCAGTTGGTATTGGTCTTTATACCGAGATGGGTCAGGACGTAGTCGGCAGCCAGTATGTTTCCGTTCTTAACATCTGGTATGATGACTGATGCAGAGTCTTGTGCATCTTTTACGTCCAGTTTCAGACTTTGAGCCATGATACCTTCTGAGATTTCATGGAAAACCTTACCACTCATTCCGCCACCAGATGCAGGGAGTCCTGATTTCTGTATGCAGACGATACAACTGTAGCGTGGGTTGTCTGCAGGGAAATAACCAGCAAAACTCAGGAGGTAGTTGACGCCACCTGATTTATAACCGCCAGCACCTTTAGACATTTGGGCAGTTCCGGTCTTTCCTGCAACGAGGAAGTTAGGTGAACCTGCTTTCTTTCCCAATCCGATACTGACCACCTGCTCAAGGATGGTCTGTATCTTCTTGATGCTTTGCTCCTTGGCTATACGCTCATGGAGTACTTCTGGTGGAAATTCCATGATTGTTTCTCCATTCTTGACAACCTTCGTTACAAAGCGAGGTCTCATCATCTTGCCGTTATTGGCGATTGCGTTGTAGAACGTGAGCGTAGAGATAGGCGGAACTTGCGTCTCGTAGCCGATACTCATCCATGGCAAAGCCGTCTTACTCCAGTTGTCGTACTGTCCATGACTGTTTTTGTGAGGCATTCGGATTCTTGCCGGTGTTGCACCTACAAGTGGAATTTTTAAATCATCCGCCAGACCTATACGATGTATGCCTTTTACAAACTTTTCAGGGTTGTTGCGATAATGATCATCGATGATTCTGCTCACTCCGATGTTTGAACTGTACCATAATGTCTGGGCAAAAGTAAGTCTTCCATATCCTCCCTTTCGCCAGTTATGATCTTTCATGTCTCGTCCGTACATCGGCCATACACCTCCGCCGGTCTCAACAGAATAAGTTGTGTCAACCACACCGTCATCAAGAGCCACTAGTAACGAGGCGGTTTTGAATACCGAACCCGGTTCCAGCAAGTCGCTGACAGCATGGTTGTGGATTTCCCTGTATTCGCCATCAAAGCATTTTTCCATGTTTACAATGGCTTTGATATCGCCAGTCTTCACATCCATCACGATGGCAACGCCTACGTTTCCGTTGATTTCCTTCAACTCGTTAATGACCGAACGTTCTGCAAGATCTTGCATGCCGACATCAATTGTGGTTACGATATCTGCACCATCAATAGGTGGAGTGTCGGTAATGTCAAGGAACTTGTTGCGAACTTTTCTTCTGTGCACAATACCATTGGTACCGCGAAGAATGGAGTCGTAAGACAATTCCAGTCCGAATCTCGCCGTATCTTTAGCACCGAACATCGCACCGATAGTTCTGCCAGCCAGCGAACCGTACGAACGTTTACGGGCATTGTATTCCTCCCAATGGAATCCACTCTTGTTGGTTCCAAGTCTGAAGAGAGGCAAATCTTTCACTTCCGTGAAGGTATTGTAGTTGATACGCTCGTTGTAGATCACCCAATGTCTCTTCTTCTTGGCTTTTCCTTCTTCCAGGTGAGCCTTAAACTCTGCTGCACTCTTGTCTGGGAATATCTTATGAAGTCCATCGCAGATAGAATCTTCCTTGATGTTCCATAAGGAATCTCCTTTTGCCTCGCTGAGAGCAACAAAGTCCATGAATACCTTGAACTCAGGCAAGGAACTGGCAAGGAGTTGCCCTGTACAGCTCAGGATATTTCCTCGGTTAGGCTTAACGGTCACCGAGTCTTTCTTCTGTCTGGCGGCTACCTTCATCCAGTAGTCGCGCTTAGCAGTCATGATATATAGTGACTTGCCGACTACTAATACGGCAAAGAAAATCAGGCCAAATGAAATGGCACGATATCTGGGCATCACTTTTTTTGCATCAAACTTGCTCATTGTTCGGGTACATTTATTATATATGGAGGTTGTGTGGCAATGTGTAGAACGCTGTCTTTATTGTTTTTGAGCATTTCTAATACGTTGCTTTCACGACTCTTCTCTGTTATCTGGCTACTGCTGGAAAGTGCTTTGTATTTAGCATCCTGCAGTTCTTTTTGCAATTGGTCTATTTCTATCAAGTCTTTTTGAATACTATATCTGTTGGATATGTAAATGATGACGAAAAAAACGACCAGGATGACCAACCATATCTGCCGGCGTATGATGCGTGCAGTCAGGATGTCACCACCAAGGATTTTGCGTAGCGAGAAATTGGAAGATAGGGGAGCTTCACCCTCTATCGCCTGTTCTGCGATAACTTGTTTCAGTTCAAGTTTATCGTTGTTTTCCCTCGGCTCACCTTTAGTCTTGTCTTCCTTCAGTTCTTGCTTGGACTTATCTTCTTCGGCCTCCAGTTTGGACTTGTCTTCTTTATTATCTTCCATCATTTCTTTTCTGCGATTCTAAGTTTGGCACTTCTGCTTCTTGGGTTTCTTTCCTGCTCTTCAGCGTTAGGGACGATTACCTTATTGTTGATAAGTTTAAACGGAGTTTCTATTCTGCCGAAGAAGTCTTGCGTGATTTTTCCCTCAGAATTGCCTGATTTCATGACGTTCTTGACGATTCTGTCTTCCAGAGAGTGGTAAGTGATGACGGAAAGTCTTCCACCAGGTTTCAATATTTCTGTAGCAGACTTCAGCATTTCCTTGAGTGCATCCATTTCGTGGTTTACTTCGATGCGGAGCGCCTGGAAGAGTTTTGCCATATCTTTCTTCTCCCGTTCTCTCTTGAAAAGAGGCTCTACTGCCTTGATGAAATCGGTAGTAGTCTCTATTCTTTTTTCTGTTCTGGCTTTGACGAGAGCAGAGGCGATACGTCGGGAATTCTTTAGTTCTCCATAGAGATAGAAAATGTCTGCCAGCTTGCTTTCTTCATAGTCATTCACAATGTCTGCAGCAGTTTTTCCTGCTCTCTTGTTCATTCTCATGTCGAGTGGGGAATCATATCTGAAAGAAAAGCCGCGTGTCTCGTCATCAAAATGATGACTGGAAACACCCAGGTCTGCGAGCAGACCATCGATTCCGTCCACACCATAGTATCTCATCCAGTTTTTCAAATATCTGAAGTTGGAACATACAAAGGTAAAGTCTTTATTGGCCACAACGTTTCTTTCAGCATCGGCATCTTGGTCGAAACTGTAGAGATGGCCGTTGCCGTTGATTCTGGCAAGGATTTCCTTAGAGTGTCCACCACCTCCAAAGGTAACATCCACGTAGATGCCACCTGATTGTATATTTAGGCCATCTATACTCTCGTTGAGAAGTACCGGCACATGATATGTTTCTGCTGTCTTTACCATCTCTCTTGTAGCTTAATCTTCGTTATTAAATGACATTACTTCCTGTAATGCCTTACTGAACTCTTCCTGTTCCATGAAGGTTTCTCCTTCTTCCTCGTTTTTCCAGATTTCTATGGTATCTCCCATGCCGACGAAGCGGATGCTCTGTTCTATGTCAGCCTGTTTGAGCAGTCTCTTCGGAATCAAAAAACGTCCGTTGCCATCGAGCGTCAGCAAGATGGCGTCTGCTATGAAGGTTCTGTATATCTGCTGTTCCTTGGCATTCCATCGGTTGAGTTTCTTTCTCAACTGGTCCAGTAGTTCATTCCATACGGATTCGGGATAAACGACCAGGCAGGGCTGAAAGACGTCTTTTCTGAGGACAAGGTTTTCCTCGCCAGAAACTTGAAGAATCTTGCGGAAAGAAGCTGGCAGGAAGGCACGTCCCTTCGCGTCAGTTTTAGCCTCTATGTTGCCTAAAAAACGCATACGTACATCTTATATAAAAGAATTTGGGTTCAAAGGTACACATTTTTCCCCATATTTCCCCACTTTTCCCCACAATTTTTTAAAAACTTAATAAAAAAGTTGATTGTGTCGGGAAACGAGCTTGTTTCGTAAGTGTACTTTGATGCGGGGAAAAACGTATTAAAGTGGGCAAAAATAAAGAGAAAACTGCCTTTTTCCAACTAAATTTATGTGTTTTTTGATTTTTTTTTCGCAAAAATGGCACGTATTTAAAAAAGTTGAGTTATTTTTGCAGCTAGTTTAGCTGAATAATGAAATGAGTGAAGCAATAGAAAAGACAATCGACATAGATAGGATACTGAAAGGCAAGATGGGTGCAAAGGCTAAATTTGTGCCTGGATTTGTCGTGTCTTGGCTCAAGAAACTCGTTCACGAAGACGAGGTTAATAAGTTCTTATGGGAAAGTCGCCATCTGTCGGGTACGGAGTGGCTGACTGAGTGTGTGAAATATCTGAAGATGGATATCGAAATTGTAGGAGCTGAAAACTTGCCTGACAAGAATGATGGCAAGCTCTATACTTTTGTTTCTAATCACCCTTTGGGTGGACAGGATGGAGTGGCTTTGGGTTCCATCATCGGACAGCATTATGATGGTAATTTCCGTTATCTGGTGAATGATCTCCTGCTCAATCTTCCTGGTTTGAAACCTGTGAGCATCGGTATCAACAAAACCGGACGTAACAGTCGTGACTTCCCTCGTATGGTAGAGGCTGGTTTCCAGAGCAAAAATCACATGTTGATGTTCCCTGCAGGACTTAATAGTCGCAAGCGTGATGATGGTACGATTCATGACATCCCTTGGAAAAAGACTTTCATTTCTAAGAGTGTTGAATATCAGAGAGATGTCGTGCCGATTCATTTCGGCGGTCAGAACTCAGAACGTTTCTATCGTATTGCCAGATTTAGTGACAAGCATCTGCCGTTCAATCTCGCCATGATGTTTCTGGTAGATGAGATGTACAAGAATGTGGGCAAGCATTTCAGAATAGCAATAGGAAAGCCGATTCCGTGGCAAACTTTTGATAAAAGTAAAACGGCTACAGAGTGGGCGCAGTATGTAGAAGATAAAGTTTACGAATTATAGGATTTCTCTAAAAAGAAAATGGAAGAAGAGATTATACAACCAATAGACAAAGCCTTGCTGAAGAGTGAGTTAACTCCCGACAAGCAACTTCGTATGACTAATAAAAGTCATAACGAAATCTATATTGTAACGGCTAATGATTCTCCTAATGTACTGAAGGAAATCGGCCGCTTGCGTGAGATTGCTTTCCGTACCGCTGGTGGTGGTTCTGGAAAGTCGATGGACTTGGATGAGTTTGATTTCGGAGAGAATTGCTATAAGCAACTCATTGTCTGGAATCCTGAGGCTGATGAAATTATCGGTGGTTATCGCTATTTGTTGGGAAAGGACTGGAAATTAGATGAGAACGGACAGCCTATGTTGGCAACAAGTCACATGTTCCACTTTTCTGATAAATTTTTAAAGGAGTATATGCCTTATACGGCAGAATTGGGGCGCTCGTTCGTTTCTCTTGAATATCAGAATGTTCGCAAGAATTCGAAAAGTATCTTCGCTTTAGATAATCTATGGGATGGTTTGGGAGCCTTGACGGTTCTTTATCCAGAACTCAAGTATTTCTTTGGCAAGATGACGATGTATCCTTCCTACATCCGTCGAGGTCGCGACATGATTCTCTACTTCCTCAAAAAGCATTTCGATGATAAGGAAAACCTGGTTATTCCGATGAAACCTCTTCGACTGGAAACTCCAGAGTCTGAGTTGGCTGCTATCTTTACTGAGTCTGATTTCAAGGCAGACTATCGTATTTTGAATAGCGAGGTGCGTAAACTTGGTTTCAACATTCCTCCGTTGGTTAATGCCTACATGAATTTGAGTCCTACGATGAAGCTCTTCGGCACAGCCATCAACTATGGTTTTGGTGATGTGGAGGAGACCGGCATCTTGATTGCCGTTGATGAAATCTTGGAAGAAAAGCGTGTGCGCCACATCAATACGTTTATCCAAGAACATCCAGAAGCTCTTAAGATTACGAGTGGAGCTAACAATGTTATTTATAAAGAAAAATAATGTTAGAAAGCTACATGCCAAAAAAGTTTTTTTTAGCATGTAGCTTTTTTAGGCTAATATCACTATGAAAAAAGTTTTGTGTCTGTTATTGCTATGTATATTTATGGTAATTAACTTTTCGTGTCATCAGCCAAATATATTTGCTACTTTGGAAGAAGCAGATAGTCTTGTTTATATAAATCCACAAAAAGCACTTGGAAAATTAGATTCGATAGAAAAGGTTATGGATACTACAGAGGTGCAAAACTATGTGTATCTACGTTGTTTGCGTTTTATGGCAGAAGACAAACTTTACATAACTCATAAGAATGTAAGTGATATTCAAAAATTAAAAGATATATGCGCCCATACGGTAAATAAACGGGTGAAGTCTATGACTTATTATGTAATGGGGAGACTTGCCTATGAATTGCATGATTTTTCTAAGGCTCTATCGTTCTATCATAAAGTTTTGGAGTTGTTGGAAGAACAGGAAAATATGCAATTGCGTGGTTTAGTTTATTCGCAATTAGGATATACTTTTGTAGAATTGGGTAATCCTAAGTTGTCGTTGGATTTTTTTAGAAAAGCTTGGCGGAATGATAGTATAAGAAGAGATACACTTGGAATGCTATATGATAGGCGTGATATGGCTATGACTTATGGTTGTATTGGGAGAAAAAAAACTTCTATAGCTATGTTAAGACATATGCTTGGTGAAATCAAACATAATGAAAAGTTTTGGGAACAACAACAAGATGTACTGTTGTTGTTGGCAAATGAATATTTAGATTGTAATACTGACTCAGCTTGTTTTTATTTGCGTAGAGTAAAAAAGCATGATAAAGATGCACTGTTAAGAATAGCTTTGATAACTTCTTCTTATTATTATACAATAAATGAAGATGATTCTGCTAAAAAGTATTTGCAAAAGTGCTTGGAAAGTAAAAATTTGCATATAAAATGCGATTCTTATCAAGGTTTGATTAAAATAGCATTGGAAAATGGTCTGTCGGATGAAGCTGGAAAACTTTTTGAAAACTATCTGATGGTAACAGATTCTTTAAATAATGAAACTCAAGATGAAAAGGATAAAAAAGATGTAGCATTGTTTGAATATGTTTACCAGACGGAGAAGAATTATGCTTTGAAACAAAGTAATGAGCATAAGTTGATAGTGATTGTTTGCTTTGCTATTATTGTATTGTTGCTTGTCTTGTTGATTGCTATTTATTTGCAGATGGGGCTTGTGAAGAAACTGAAGATACAAAATAAAATTAAAGAATGGAGATTGAAAACTGTAGTTGACGAGACTAATAGTTCAAAGAAAATAGATAAACTGCAAAAACAGATAGGCATATCTGAATATTTATTGCAGAAAAAACATATTCCAGATAGTGAATGGGAAAAAATTGAAGAACTGATTAATGATGCTTTCCCAGATTTTAAGAAAAAAATATATTTGTGTTCCGCTTTGTCAGAACACGAATATCATATCTGCTTGTTGGCAAAAATAGGACTTGGAACTTCTAAAATTGCACAGTTGACAGTTAGAGCGGTATCCACGATATCTACTACAAAGCAAAGGATATATAAGAAAATTGCAAAAGAGAATGCTTCTGCGGAACAGTTTGATGAATTGATAAAACATCTTTGAAATACCGATGAAATCAGTGTTTTTAGATTTGCGAATATTGATGCGAATATATTTTTGAGCGTTTTTTGAACGATTAATACTACTTTTGCAGCAGTTTTAAACTTTAATTTTTTAGATGATATGAAAAGAGTTGTATTAATTTGTTTTAGCATTTGTACTTACTGTTAGTTCATTTGCTATCAAGAAAGGAAAACGTATTCCCATGCGTAGAAGTACCATGAGTATATTTGGTAGTGTAAAGGCCAAACGTACTTTGGAAAGAACACGATTGGAACTCTATCAAGATGACGATGTCCTGTATGTAGAAATGTTAAATGGAGCAAGTGCATTTGGCATCTTTAAAAATGAGGATGGGGAGATAATTTCTTCATTTGTTACGTTTGGTGGTGAAGAAGAAATTAAAATTCCTAAAGATGCTGTAATCATAGAGATTACTTCTAATGGAGTCTCTTATTGTGGAATGTTGTATTAAGTTTTTGCGTTTTGTAAATATTTTAAGTAGTATGAAAAAGATTTTATTTGGATGTTTGGTAGTTATTTTGTTCTTCTCATGTTCTGTAGATGAAGTTGAGAAAAATAGTGCAAATAGTCAAGAACCTGTCCTACCTGAAGGTATTGAAGTTAAGGATGGTTATCTTTGCTTTGCTAATGATAGCGTTTTTCGAAATTATATGACTGAATTTGTTGATAATAAAGGTATTGCGACTCGCTCTAGACAAAATTTCGAATTTAAGACAGCTGGTTTCAAATCCATAGCAAGTATGAAGGAAAATCTTCGTGCCTTTGAAACTCGTGCAACAGAATCTGATGATGAAGAAATGACAATAGATGAATATAATTTAATGAAAGCAGAAAATCTGTTATTGGATCCAGCTTTGGAGGAAATGATGGATACTACGTTGCGAATTCAAGTTTCCGATAGATTGTACAAGGTAACCAAATTTGGAACTTTTTCTGCTCCTACTGATAATGTAAAATATTTAAATTCTGCTATTGCATCTTTTGATACGACGTTAGTGTGTAAGTGCGTTAATGGTGAGACTGTTGATTTGGGCCATGGAGTTGTTTTTGCTAATACTTTTGGTGATAGTTCTGTACAAGATATAGAAATGGAAGGTGTTGATGATATACATACTCGTTCAAGTATAGCAGATTCTGACGTAAACCTTCAAGCTGGTTATAATACAGTAAGTTATGCTTGGAAGAATCATTCTTTGTGGCAGAAATTTTGGGATAGCTTAAGAGGTAAGGATGTAACTCGCGAAAATAACTTTGATAAGAAACATAGAGTGCAGATGGAAGTGTTTAATGTGAATTATCTATTTTATGCTTCTGCGGGCGTGAAAGTTAAAATGCAGAGACGGAAGAAATTTTGGTTTGTAAAATATTGGGTGAGTGAAAATGCAGATAAAATAGCAGTAGGCTTTAATAATTTGACAGGAACTTTAAAATTCCGTAATCCTGCATCTTACTCTTCTATAAATCCTCCTGCTTCTGCATTGTGGGGTAGATTTAAAGGGACATTAAATGGACAAACAAATGATTTTGTGATGACTACCTATCATAATCTTCCTGTGGTTAAAGATTGGGTGGAGGATATCTATATGATGTTGCCTTTTGTTGATGTAGTAGAAACAAAGTTAAGAATACCATCTAGTACTGTCTTGAATGCAATGTATAATACGCCAGCAAAGGAAATGTCAAAGTTGCTGCAGTCTGTACATAATTGCTATTTTAATAAAATACAGAAAAGAATCCAACCAAAAGACCCACGTATCGCTTATATGGTTTGGGGAGAGAGTGATATGACTTTCGATAAATCGAAGCCTTATATAATGGGAGTTATGGAGTATAATTCTGTTTCTTCAAAAACCATTAGATTTGATCAGTCTTTTGGCTTTTCTTTTAATAATGGAAAGGTAAAAGGCTTTCTACCATCTGAGTTTAAGATTGAAAATATAGACGCTTTTGGTGCAGCATTGTATAGAGGACAATGGAGAGGAGTAAGATTTGTAAAAACAAGATAATTGAAATATTATGGTGAAATTATTAGTAAATAAAACGCTATTCTTTTTTTTGTTTTTCCTTTCTTCTGTTAACGGATTTTCGCAAGAGTATAAAGGGATGGTTGATGTCGGTTATGTATTTGAGACCAATAAGCATAACCAAGAACGTGCTATTCTAAGTACGACTCATGGAGTTAATCTAACTCCTGCGATATTTTTGGGAGCTGGTGTTCAAATGGATATCTTGACGGATAAAACTTTGGGACAGAAAAGAGTGGCCCTTCCACTTTTCCTGAATTTCAATTGGACATTTCTTCCTCACAAGTCTTTTTCTCCTTTTGTAGATTTAAGAGGTGGATATAGCGTAGCGGGTAATACTGGACATTATGTCGCTTGGGGAATAGGTGTTCAATATAAAGTGACGAAATCTAATAGTTTGATATTGTCTGTAGGTGGTGAATACCAAAAGTACAAATATACTTTTCAAGGTGAAAAAGATTGGGATTTGAACAACGGTCCTTTTGCCCGAGTTGGATTTGTATTCTAAAAGGTGAGGATGCTTGCTATTGGAAAATGGCTAGTATCCTCTCCTGTATAAAAGAATCTGTTACAAAAGTCCAAGAATGTGTTCTTTTATAAAAATGTTTTGGGAAGTAAGGTTGTAAGACTCTCGTAGTCTGCGTGTGGCTCAATTCTTTGAAATTGAATATGCACATAACCTTCAACACCCTTTATGCAGTTGTATTCGAAGCTGTGATTAAGGATGGTAAATGGGTTTGTTTAGAAGTTGAAATGGCTCATTCACAAAGAAATTACGCATAGAAGTGAGCATAATATAGGTCAGAACCAGGATTCAGAAGTCAACCAAGAATAGGAATAAGATATTCCCTAAGTACAAATGACTTGTTTACAACTTGTATCTCTGATAGATAGAAATCTGTGTTTCGGGTTTACGGGTGGCGCCTGACTTGTGCACCTTTGTGCTTTTCGGGGGCACAATTGTGCTCTTACCCGAGCCCAAAGGTGCCCTTGCCTTGGCGCAATAGTGCCCTTCCTAAGGCATTTTACTATCTTGGCGAAACAAGAACAACTGCTTGGCATTCTGTTCTCTTGTTTCCTTATTATAGGAAATGTTAGTAGCGGTATTTATATAAAATGTATGTGGTGGGTTTTGAAAAAATCTTTACAGCAAAGAAAATTTAAAATCGGAATGCGATTTTACCCTTCACCCTTCATCTTTTCTCCTGGAATGCCGATAAACACAGGAGGCCTGAGGGTGAAGGGTAAAAATGCACCCTTCATCACCCTTCATCGCTCTTCATCTTTTTTGTCGTTTTTTGCCCTTTTTTAGCTTGAATTGACGGGTTCTTCGTTTTATTTGAAATATGCTAATAGTGAAAAATGAAGACATTTAATTTTCGAATTTAGCCTCCTCTTATGAGTCTGTTCTGTCGTCTATTAAGACCGGAGCTTGCCTTAATAGACGACCACTCTTGGTCTTAATAGACGACTAACTTTAGCCTTCATAGAAGGTTTTTAGGCTAAATGCATTTTTTAGATTGAGATGAAGGGTGGTGAAGGGTGGTGAAGGGTGATTTTAAGTTATTTTCCTTGTAACCGCTTGGGTGTCAGGTGCTTATAATGCGCTGGTGAAGGGTGATGGGTTTTTCTCGTTTCGCTCTTCAAATTTTCGATTATTTTCCCTCAATCCGCAATCTATAGGGTTTAGTGGAATTTTGCTTGCAAAGCGACATTTCTTTTTGTATATATTTCTTGAAGATCAGAGTGCGTGAAATCGCACTATATTGATTACCAAACAAAGTGCATCTCTATCCCAAGATGAAATCTATTGTTGATTGGAGCTAAAAGAGCATCAAAATGCACAATAATCGAAAAAAAAAACAAAAAGTATAGAGTTTTTCAGATTTTATTTGTACTTTTGCCTTTGCAGAAAATAATAAGAGTAGATGAAACGTGTGTATTTGATTTTCTTGGTGCTTATGGTTATTATTAGTGCCAAGGCAGAGGAAATTTATAAAAATGAAGTTGGTGTCTCTGCAGGATTGGATACTAACGATGCTTATGAGTTGGAGGCTTCTTATCGTTACTTCTTGACACAGAATGTTGCGATAGGAGCAGGTGTTGGTTTCTATCAGCAATATTTTTGTGATGATGTGCCGTCGGGGGATTTGAATGATGGTAAATGGACGAGTTGGCGAATGGCGGATGATGATGTTAAGATAAAGAAATTTTTCTTGGAACCAACTGTTACGTTGAGAACTCCTGCTTTATTGATCATTGGAAAGGCAAGGTTATGCTTGGAGGGAGAGGCAGGATTGAAAATGCAAATCCCTACGGATATGGTAAGTGTAGATTACTATAATTCGCAAACAAATGATGCAAAAAGTTCTGTGAAGTTTACTGGAAGAGGAAGATGGTGTTTTTGGGAAACTAAAGCACTGTTTAGGCTTGGTTTCCCAAAAATCTCGCTTTCTTTGGGGTACGCTTTTTCCAATTTAGATATTTATACGAATTATAGACGAATGACAGTGGAGCATGTCTCTTTCGCCTCTTTTTATCCAAAGAAGAAACAAACCCGAACTTTTTTCCTGAAACTTTCGTTCCCGATGTGATGAAAACGGATTACACAATCGGCAAACTGATACCATTGATTTTCTGATAGATGTCTAATGCGTAGATATCTGTCATGCCGCTGATGTAATCTATCACGGCCATGATGCGCTCTTCCAAATCGGGATTGTTGATGTCGTATTGGCTGCTTACACGGCGGATGAGTTGCTGGGAATAGAAACGGGTCGGGTTGATGGCGGCATCAATAAATACCTCCATCAGCGTAGCCATAATTTTATAACCAGACAGTTCTATGTCAAGTACTGGTTTGCTGTGGTAAATCTTGGCAAAGGAAATCTTTTCGCATTGTTTGTAGGCATTACGTTGTTGCTCTGCAATATGGTCAATGAGGCTCCCCTGGAAAGTACCGGCAAGTATTTCGTCCTCATGCTCGATGAAAGTCTTGACGCATTCGTTCTCCAGTCTGCCGATAACGCTGGCTCGCATATAAACCACCTTTTCGTTTTCATCAGTTACCCCTTCGTCGATTATGCGCTGTCGAATCCTGCGCTGGGTGTCCTCATCAAAGAAAGCTAAAAGCAACTCTTCTGTTTCCTTGAATGATAGAATTTTCAACTTGTGGGAATCCTCAATGTCCATGATTTCGTAGCAGATGTCGTCTGCAGCCTCTACCATATATACTAAGGGATGACGGGCATACTTGAGTGGTTCGCCAGGTTGAGAGAAGCAGGTAATGCCCAATTCTTCCGCAATTCGCTGATACGATTCTGTCTCGGAAGTGAAAAAACCGAACTTGCCGTGACTTCCAGCCAGACTGCTGGCAAATGGATATTTCACGATGGAAGCAAGCATGGAATAGGTCATCACAAAACCGCCCTGACGTCTTCCCTTAAAACAATGAGTAAGGATGCGGAAGGCGTTGGCATTTCCCTCGAAATGGGTGATGTCGTCCCAAAACTTCTTGCTAACCTTGTCTTTAACTGCAAGTCCTGCTCCTTCAGTAAAAAAGGTCTGGATGGCTTTTTCACCTGAATGGCCGAATGGAGGATTGCCTAAGTCGTGGGCAAGACAGGCAGCACTCACGATGGTGCCGATTTCTTCGAAAAGAGTGTCTTTTAATTCAGGACGTTTCTCTATGATGCGGCGGGAAATATCGTTGCCAAGCGACATTCCGACACTCGCCACTTCCAGACTGTGGGTGAGACGGTTATGCACGAAGATGCTACCTGGCAGAGGGAATACCTGGGTCTTGTTTTGCAAGCGACGGAAAGCTGAGGAGAAAATAAGGCGATCGTAATCGCGCTTGAATTCAGAGCGATCGTCATGGCGCTCGGCATGCTTATGCTCTTGTCCGAAACGCTTATTTGATATGAGTTTTTTCCATTCCATGACGCAAAAATACACCTTTATTTGCATAATGCAAAATAAAAAGCACTTATTTTTGTTTAAAATCTTGCATTTTTCTTTCAAAAATTCCTTATTGTGCTCAAAAAGCAGTATTTTTGCACAATCTATGCTGTGCTTTACTTTAAAAAGCCAAGCAACTTGAAATATTTAAAAGTGTAATTATGATTAAAATCCAGATTATCAACAAGGGGCGCCAGCCTCTGCCAACATACGCCACACCTCAGAGTGCGGGCATGGATTTGCGTGCTAACATTGACGAGCCTATCGTACTCCATCCCATGGAGAGAAGACTTGTGCCTACAGGACTTTATATGGCTTTGCCTGCAGGATTGGAGGCGCAGATTCGCCCTCGCAGCGGTCTTGCTCTGAAGCATGGCATTACCGTGCTCAATACTCCTGGAACAATCGATGCTGACTATCGTGGTGAAATCATGGTATTGCTCATCAATTTCTCTCAGGAAGATTTCGTTATAAATGAGGGTGAGCGTATTGCACAAATGGTTATTGCCAAGCACGAACAAGGGGAATTCGTTGAGGTGGAAAGTCTTGATGAAACTGAACGTGGCGCAGGCGGATATGGACATACTGGAGTCAAATAAGAATATAAGGTATTCTGGTGTTGAATCAATATTTTTTAAGAGGAAACGATTAACGTGAAGATTAGTGCTAAATATATAGCTTTGGGAATGGTGGCTCTGTTGCTCGGAACTGCCACTTTGCCATCTTTGGCGCGTAAGAAAAAGCAAGTTAAAGCTGTTGCTGTTGAACAGGATACAATTCCTGCAAATGATAAGAAACGCTTTGATTACTTCTTCCTGGAGGCCATCCGCCAACAAGGTGCAGGCAACTATAGTGCTGCCTTCGACTTGTTGGAGCATGCCCGTGCCATCAATCCCCATGCGGCTGAGGTGTATTATTTCCAGTCGGTGTATTACTCACAAATGAAAAAGGATTCCATCGCTTTAGCCTGTCTGGAAAAGGCTGTTAGTCTTAATCCTGAAAACCAGACCTATCCGGAGCGACTGGCGCAGTACTATATTGGCAATCAACAGTATGACAAAGCGATAGATTCGTATGAACTGATTTATGCGCATAATCATGATAATACGGATGCTTTGCGCATTCTTCTCCAGCTTTATCAGCAGAAAAATGATTTCTCGAAAATGCTTTCTACGATTGCCCGATTAGAAAAGGAAGAGGGCGAGAGTGAGCAGTTTACCCTGTCTAAAATGCGTGTCTATGAAATGATGGGGGATAGCAAAGCTGCTTATCGGGAATTGGAAAGTCTTTCTGATAAGCACCCTCTTGATATGGTCTATAAGACAATGTTGGGTAACTGGCTGATGCAGCATGACAGACAAAAGGAAGCATATAAGCTCTTTACGGATGTTCTCAAGGAGGAACCTGACAATGCCTATGCGGAGTCTTCGCTATATGATTATTACAATGCTACTGGTCAGAAAGAACAGGCACGACTGATGCTGGACCGTATCTTGCTGGGAAAAAATACGGAATTGGAAACAAAAATCGTGATGATTCGTTCTTTTATTCAGGAGAATGAACGTAATGGTGGTGATTCGACTGAGGTATTGAATCTCTTCACGAAGATACTCAATGTGCCTAAACCTTCTGGTGAATTGGCAGAACTGAGAGCTGCTTATATGGACTTGAAGAAGATGCCGCAGGATTCTGTAGATGCTGCTTTCCAGAAAGTTCTGACGATTGCTCCCGATAATGCGAGTGCCCGTTTGCAACTGGTACAAAGTCTATGGGAACAAAAAAAATATGATGAGGTTATTGACATGACCAATCAGGCTCAGGCATACAATCCTGATGAGATGGTATTCTATTATTTTGGAGGAATGGCGCATTATATGAAAGGGGATGATGATGCTACTCTCGTGACTTTCCGAAAGGGATTGGCACAGATAAATGAAAAGAGTTCACCTGCCTTGGTATCTGACCTGTATATGATTATGGGAGATATCTTGAACAAGAAAGGTTTGGAAGATGAGTCGTTTGCTGCCTATGATTCCTGTTTGCAATGGAAGGATGATAATGTGGCTGCGCTCAATAACTATGCTTATTATATCAGCTTGAAGGGAAAAGAGTTGCACAAGGCGGAGCAGATGAGTTTTAAGACCATCAAGGCGGAACCGAAAAATGGTACTTATCTGGATACCTATGCCTGGATTCTCTTCATGGAAGAGCGTTATCATGAGGCAAAAATCTATATCGACCAGGCTATTGCCAATCTGGATTCGACTCAGAACAACAATACCGTCATCGAGCATGCTGGGGATATTTATGCTATGAATGGACTGACAGAAGAAGCTCTGAAATTTTGGAAACAGTCGTATGATGCTGGCAATAAATCGGAAGGTATCATGACGAAAATTAAGAATAAAAGATACATCACGGAGGAAGAAATCAAGAGAATGACAGGTGGTTCGGCTGTAACTCCTGATCGCAAATCTCAAAGTCGAAGTGGTGCGAAAAAGAATAATAAATTGAGAAATGGAAAGAAAAAATAAAAACTTCGTCAAAGTGATAGCTCTTTGTCTGCCGCTTTTACTGGGTGCATGTGGTACCAAGAAGGTTGTAGAAGGGAATGGTTCGACTTCTACTTCCCAGTCCCAGAATGTAAATTCTAGTCGCGGACACCAGAGTGAAGCGTTAAAGAAATTGACCTTCGTGCAGAAAGTTTCTGACAACCAGGTCTATTCTAAGAATATTGTTGGCAATATGTCGTTCAGTCTTCAGATGGGCAGCAAGGACATTTCTGTGCCAGGTGCTCTTCGCATGAGAAAGGACCAGGTGATTCGTATCCAACTTTTTATTCCTATCTTAGGTACAGAGGTTGGCAGACTGGAATTCACTCCAGACTATGTGCTGATTATCGACCGTTTGCACAAGGAATATATCAAGGCGGATTACAATCAGGTGGATTTCCTGAAGAAACAGGGAGTTAATTTCTATTCCTTGCAAGCCTTGTTCTGGAATCAACTCTTGTTGCCTGGTAACCAGAGAGTTTCTGAATCAGACTTGAAGAAATTTGATGCCGACTTGGATGTTGCTGGCGATGTGGTGCCAGTTTCTTTCAAACAGGGGAACATGACCTACGCCTGGGGTGCTGACCGTAATACAGGTCGTATCTTACAGTCTGATGTGAAGTATAAGACAGCCAACAGCAATTCGGTGCTTCATATAGACTATAGCAATTTTAAGAATGTAGGAGTAAAACAATTCCCAGCCTCTCTGAAACTGAAGTTTATGACCGATTTTGCGAAATCTGACAAAGAAATGCAGATTTCCATTGATATGAATGCGGTAAAGACAGATAGTAATTGGGAGGCAGAGACTAAGGTGTCAGATAAATATAAAAAGGTATCTCCTGAGGATGTCCTCAGTAAAATCATGAATATGTAATGAGACGTATATTATTATTCATATTAGCACTTTCTTTTACGCTTTCTCCTTTTGCGCAACATAAAACTACGAGGAAGAAAGCGACAGTAACTGCTCACAAGAAGGTAGTTCGTAAGACTCCTCACAAGAAAGTTGTAAGAAGAAAGCCGGTTGCCAGGAAAACAACTCCTGCTGCCCCTTCTCAAGCAGAGAGAAAGGCTGCTACCTATAGCAATGCTTCTATCAGAGGATTGCAGGGTCAGCGTGCCAATATCCAAAAGAAAATCAGGGAGCAGGAACAGGCTCTTCGTAGGAATAAGGAGGATGTGAAGAAACGCTTACAAGACTTGATGGCTATCAATGGTGAGATAGATCAGCGACAGAAGAATATTGAAGGTATCCAGAAGGATATTCTGCATATTGATGGCAATATCGGTATTTTGAATGCTCAGCTCAAGACCTTGGAGCAACAGTTGCAGGACCGTAAAAACAAGTATATCCGCTCGATGAGATATATGAGCCGTCATCATTCGGTACAGGAGAAACTGATGTTTATTTTTAGTGCCAAGAGTTTGTCACAGATGTATCGCCGCCTGTCTTTCATCCGTCAATATTCTGCTTTCCAAAAAGCTCAGGGTGAAGCTGTTAAGGCGAAACAAAACCAGGTGAATGACAAGCACAGACAACTGCAGACGGTCAAGGGCCATAAGAATAATCTGTTGTATAAAGGAAAACAGGAGAAGACTGTACTGGAAGGGAAACAGCAGGAACAGAAAGTGGTAGTTCAGGGACTTCAAAAGCAACAGAAGACTATTCAGGCTGTTATTGCAGACCAGCGCCAGAAGGATGCTGCCATCAATGCTCAGATTGATCGGTTGATAGCACAGGAAGTTGCAAAAGCCCGTGCCCGTGCTGCAGCTGAGGCTAAACGCAAGGCTGCTGCAGCTGCTGCAGCCAAAAAGCGAGCTGCAGAATTGGCTCGTAAGAAAGCTGCTGCAGAAGCAGCTGCTCGTGAAAATGCCCGACGAATTGCTGAGGCGAAAGCGCGTGAAGCTGCTGCAGAGGCTGCAAGACGTAAGGCAGCTGAAGAAGCAAGATTGGCACAGGAGGCTGCAAAGAAAGCTCAAGAGGAAGCTGTCCGACAAGCTGAGGCTAAAGCAAAGGAGAAGGCTCAGGCTGCTGCTCGTGCTGCTGCAGAAGCTGCTGCTGAACAGGCTGCCAAACAAGCTGCTGCTGAACAGGCTGCCCGTGAGGCTGAGGCTAATCGTAAGGCTGCCGAGTTGAAGGCTAAAGCTGATGCTGAGCGCAGTAAGAAGGAAATTGCTGAGGCTAAACAGGATGCGCAGGAAGCGGCTACCCTGAGTACGGTTGACCGTATGTTGAGTGGTGGTTTCGAGTCTAATCGTGGTCGCTTGCCGATGCCGATTAGCGGCAGTTATCGCATTGTGAGTCATTTCGGACAATATAATGTAGAAGGCTTAAAGGGCGTCACACTGGATAATAAGGGTATCAATATCTTAGGTAAACCTGGTTGTGTGGCTCGTAGCATTTATGATGGTGAGGTTAGTGCTGTCTTCGGATATGGAGGAATGTGGAATGTCCTTGTTCGTCATGGTGCTTATATCTCTGTCTATTGTAACTTGAAATCTGTCAGCGTTCATAAGGGACAGCGAGTTTCGGCTCGTCAGGCTTTAGGTGCTGTAGGATCTGATCATATTCTCCAATTCCAGTTGCGTAAGGAAACGGCAAAACTGAATCCTGAAGCTTGGCTTGGAAGATAGAAAAATAGGGTGGCGGCTAACGAATTGCATAATTTGTTGGCCGCCATCTTTTGTTGTTATATATTAGGATTTTTTGTAAGAAACACTTTCTTGAAAACCTGTTCAAAAGTTCAGATATTTGTGCAAACGTTTGCTCACGAAAAACTTGGGAATTTCTTAATATCTTGCTAATAGTTAAGGAATTTATGGATATTTTTGCAAACGGAATAGATTAGTAACTAAATATCTTTAAACTTAATTATGCAAAAGAATTACGAGTATGATTATAGCACAGGGTGCTGCCAATGACGACCCACGTGTATATATGCATGCTGCCATGCACGAGAATCCTGCCGATCAGTCTTATTCAAAAGATCCTTTTACTACAAGAGAGAAGGAAGATGCCGACGATATCACCGTTCCTTTCGCTTATATTGGCAAGTCCTTGTATGTTATACCTCAAATCCGCAACCGCCCTCATAAGATGACACAGAGGTCAAAAAGGTAGC
>SAMEA3663085__coassemble_124_pt1 | contig 40266 bp, 30 predicted proteins | sample SAMEA3663085__metabat2_high_PE_025 | metagenome-assembled genome bin SAMEA3663085 (sample SAMEA3663085) | pig gut metagenome | biome: pig gut; feature: pig-associated habitat; material: faeces | place: France | collected 2012
TCTTCAGACTAATGAAGATCTATGCCTAATCCACACACTTTTACTGGTGACCCCTAAAAACACAGTCATTTGCCTGACCGTCATAGATACCTCATCGACGATGCTGTCTATGAGAAAGTTGAAACACGGAAAATGAAAGTTTTAAAAATTATTAGGAAAAGAATGATGATAGTTACATAAAAAATCGTATCTTTGCATTTCATAAAATATGTAACATAAAATATGGAATAGATATAAAACGTTATGGAACAGCTGAATAACCCATTTGTTATCTACGGATATAAGGGAACAGAATACTTCTGCGACCGCAAGAAAGAGACGGATCTCATCATGAAGGCTTTGCAGAATGAGCGCAACATCGTCCTCATCTCTCCTCGACGCATCGGAAAGACGGGACTCATACACCATGTCTTTGAGAACATCAGCAAGCAGGAGCCTGAGACGCATTGTTTCTATCTCGACATCAATGCCACGAGAAATCTGAGCCAATTCATCCAATTATTGGCAAAGACGGTTATCGGGAAGGTTGATACTTTCTCGCAAACTGCCATGCGCAAGATTACCACTTTCTTTGCCGGCTACAAGCCTACGATGTCGTTTGATGAGATGACGGGAATCCCTACGTTCTCGATTACGGTTTCACCAAGCCAGCGCGAAGATTCTCTCAAACATATCTTCGAGTATCTGAAACAATCGGAGAAACGAATCTATATTGCCATCGACGAGTTCCAGCAGATAGCCGAATATCCCGAAGATGGCACAGAGGCCCTGCTGCGCTCCTACATCCAGTTTTTGCCGAATGTATATTTCATCTTTGCAGGCAGTAAGCAGCACATGATGACCGACATGTTCCTGTCGGCAAAGCGCCCATTCTATCAGAGTTCGCAAATTCTCAATCTTCCCCTCATCAACCAGGATGAGTATCATCGTTTTGCCAACAGATGGATGGGAACCCGGAATCTGACCATGGATCATGATACCTTTGCCTATCTATATAATAAGGTGGATGGTCAAACCTGGTATATCCAGGATATTCTGAACCGACTCTATCAGAACGGAAAGGAGATAACGACAGCGGAAATAGATGATGTAACCCTGGAATTGGTGAACGAGCAGGAAGTGGCATTTGTGAATTACTACGACTCTCTAACAGATAATCAAGCAGCCCTTCTATCTGCCATTGCCCAGGATAAGGCTGTCACCTCCATTCTTTCGCAGGATTTCATCAGCCGCCACAACTTACCTGCCGCCAGCAGCGTGAGTCTCGCTCTCAAGACGCTGATCAATAGAGAATTCATCTACAAGTACAATGGCAGCTATATCATCTACGACCGCTTCTTCGGGATGTGGTTGAGGAAGAACTGCGTTGGAAATTAATCATTGCAAAAAATCCGAAACAGATAACTGCCAATGCTTCTGTTTCGGATTATCTTTTCGTATTCTTTCTTATTCTTCCTTAAACAACCTTATCCATACTGATTTATAACCATACATGATAAAAAACATAAGCATTTAGTTGCTGCGCAAAAGAATATTGATTAATTTTGCAACCAAACAAACAGAATGATTATGATAGAATTAGATGATAAATTGATCAAGAAATTCCATCAACAAAAAGATGGAGTATATGCACGAGACGAAGAGCAACGCCTTTGTCTTGCTGCACAGGCATATTCTATCTGTGAAAACTCCATTGCCGTATTCAGCAATCTGCGTACTGATAAAAGTTATATTTTCTTCGGAAAGTCGTGCGAAGCATTGGGACTAGGTCAATCAAATTCAATACAGACGCTTGATTCCGTATGGGAAGAAGAAATTTTCAGTAGGATTCATCCTGATGACTGGAAGAAGCGTTGCCTGCAAGAACTTACCTTTTTCCGCATGATATCATCATCCCATTCCAAAGATATGTTTTCATGGTATCTTGAGAATACCATGAGATTGCGTGGAAAAGATGGCGAATACCGCTACTGGAGACATCGAATCTTCTATTTCCCTGGAAGCGGGCAACAAGGGATAAGCTATGCCCTCTGTCTCTACAATCTGACACCCGAAGATAGCGGAGGAACCTATCTGATAAATACAATTACGGGAGAGAAGCAACTACTTGTAATTGATGAAGGCAACATTCTTACTGAACGCGAAAAAATCGTATTACAGATGATACAGAGCGGAAAGTCAAGTAAGATGATTGCAGACAGATTGGAGATAAGCAAGCATACCGTTGATCGTCACAGACAGAATATCATAGCCAAACTACGAGTGAATAATACCACCGAAGCATGCCATAAAGCAAAAAGGTTAGGATTAATAGACTGACATGGCTGCTGCTTGCATGCTGTAGCCTGTTATCATGTCAAAATGCGCAGAAATCACAATCTGCAACAAAAAATAAATCAAATATGGAAAAGAAAGATTCAATTTTAAAGCCATTTGTGGCAGAAAACCTGTTTTGGATTAGAGAGCCAAAACAATATACGGTTACAGACTCTCTGATTACAATCGTTTCTGAACCTCACACAGATCTTTGGCAGCGTACCTATTATGGGTTCAGCAATGACAATGCTCCGGTGTTGCAAATGAAGACTTCAGACAAGTTTTTTTCTTTCACCGTCAAGACATCGTTCAATAGTTCTGCCCTATTTGACCAATGCGGTATTGCTATCTATCTTGATAGTGATAATTGGATGAAGGCATCAATAGAATACGAGAATGAGGAATATCAAAGATTGGGCAGTGTTGTAACAAACAACGGATACTCCGATTGGGCCACACACGACATATCTTCTTCTATCAAGGAAATGTGGTATCGCCTTAGCCGCAGAGAAAGTGACTACTATATAGAAACCAGTACAGACGGTGTTAATTTTCATCAGATGCGCGCATTTCATTTAGTCAAGGGAAATGGAGAAATTTCGTTCGGATTATACGCAGCTAGTCCTGTAGACCATTCATTTACTGCTACTTTTACAGAGATGAAAGTAGAAAAATGCAAATGGGAAACCTGGTCTGCAGAGAAAACCGGATTCAATCAAACTGCAAAATGACACAAACTTCTTACAAATAAACTACGAATCAAAGAAATTCAAAAGAGGGTGAGCCATGCATTTATAGCTCACCCTCATATCATTTTACAGGAAAAACATGCCGTAACATCTTTGTCGCAACTTCGTCAATGCCTTTCAACCTCATCGCAACCCCAGTGTAATAAAACCATCGTACCTTTGCAACCGAAATCAAACGATATAGGTTATGAATGCTAAAAGGGGAATTATTGTATTAGGATTGCTCTCGGCGGCTAGCATGCCAACGTGGGCGCAACAGATTAAGGGTGTGGTTATCGACCAGAAATCGAAAGAGACACTCATCGGTGCAGTCGTCACTGTGGATGGAACCAACGTGAAGGCTATCACCAACATCGACGGAAACTTCCAGATCGATGGATTGAATAAAGACAAGAAATATACACTATATATTAATTATGTAGGATATAAGACTCAAAAAATTGACGGGGTTCAGGCGAAGGACGCAGACCAGGTGATTGCGCTGCAACCAGATGAACAGCAACTGAAAGAAGTGACCGTTACCGCAGTGGAAAGGCGTAATACGGATGCGGCAATGATACAGGTGGCCAAAAACAGTCCCGTCATCGTGAGCAATGTTTCGGCACAGGAAATATCCAGAACTCAGGATACGAATGCGGGTGAGGTGATACGCCGAGTGCCAGGCGTGAGCCTCATCGACGATAAATTCGTAATGGTAAGAGGATTGTCTCAGCGATATAATAACGTTTGGATGAACGGAGGAGCTGTGCCAAGCTCGGAGGCCGACTCCAGGGCATTCTCCTTCGACATCATCCCAAGTTCGCAGATTGACAACCTTACCATCGTGAAATCTCCTACTGCAGAATATCCTGCCGACTACTCGGGCGGTTTCATCATCGTCAACACCAAGGAGATTCCGGCTGAGAACAGTTTCAATATCGCCGTGGGAGGAAACTGGAATACTTCATCGGCATTCAAGGACTTCTCTTACTCGAAAGGTTCAGGAACGGATTTTCTCGGATTCGACAGCGGAATGAGAAATCTGAACGGAGGCATCAATGCCCAGCTCAATCCACAGCTCGATGCCAACGGAAAACCGGTGGGCGATTATGCTACTTCGCTTCTGGGAAATGGATTCAACAAAGATTGGCTCATCAAGAACAAGAAGCCTTTGGGCGACTTGAAACTGGCAGCCAGCCTGAACCAGCGCTGGATGCTCGGCGGAAGAACACTCGGCATGCTCGCTGCCCTGAACTATACCAACGAATACCGCACCTACGAGAACATGGAGAACAATCTCTATGGCATCTATGATGCGGCAAACGACAAGCCGAACTATCTTCGTCACTCTGTTGACGACCAGTATAATAATAACGTGAGACTCGGAGCAATGCTCAACTTCACCTTCCTTTCCAAGGACGGCAATCACAAGTATCAGCTCAAAAATATCTTCAACCAGTTGGCTACCAGCCGATATACCTGGCGTGATGGCGTGAGCGCCCAGTCGAACCTGGAGCGAAGCGCAGAGTATTACTACCGCAGTCGAACTACATATAACGGTCAGCTTACCGGCAAGCACACCTTCACTAGCGATGCCCTTGACTGGAGCATCGGGTATGCGTATGCCAACCGTCATTTGCCTGACCGTCGCAGATTTCTCATCGACGATGCTCTTGAATCGGGCGTTTATGCCCTGAGCACCGGCAACGACATATCCCGCGAGTGGACTCAACTCGATGAACACATTCTCTCTCTTGGTGTAAATGACAAGCACCACTTCAAGTTTGGCAACTTTGAGCCAGACTTGCAGGTGGGTGCCTATGGGGAGTATCGCAGCCGAGAATACCAGACCCGCAACTTCATCTACAACTGGAATGTTTCAGCTAACAACATGCCATCCGACTTCCGCCACAGCGACATCCCAACCCTGCTCTCCAGCGAGGCAAACATGGGTTACGACAAGCTGTATCTTCTGGAGGAAAAGCAGATGCGCAACAACTACCGCGGACACAACACCTTAGGCGCAGGATACCTGGCGTTGTCTCTCCCCTTTGGCAAACTCGGCATCCACGCCGGTGTCCGCTTCGAGCATAATGATATGGAACTCATCTCCAATTCCCGTGACTACGAGAAGAGTGAATCGAGCCGTCATTACAAGACCGATGATGTTTTTCCATCTCTCAATACAACATATAAGATCAACGACCAGCACCAGGTGCGACTGTCGTATGGCCGCAGTATTAACCGCCCAGAATTCCGTGAAGTATCGTCGTCGGTGTATTACGACTTCGACCTTGCCAGCAATGTGCAGGGAAACACTGAGTTGAAGAACTGTTATGTCGATAACCTCGACCTGCGATATGAGTGGTATCCATCCCGTGGAGAACTCATTTCGCTGGCAGTCTTCTACAAGCACTTCGATTCTCCTATCGAGTGGACCTACACGGTGGCAGGTGGCACAGACCTGATTTACTCTTACAAGAATGCGAAGAGTGCCAACAACTACGGTGTAGAGCTGGATATCAGAAAGAATCTCGGATTCATAGGATTGAAGGATTTCAGCTGGTCGTTTAACGGTGCCTTGATTAAGAGCAAGGTGCAGTTTGAGAAGGGAGCAAAGGAAGAAGACAGACCGATGCAGGGACAGTCGCCATACCTTATCAACACCGGCATCTTCTATAAGAATGAGCCTTTGAAGATGGACATCGCCCTGCTCTACAACCGCATAGGCAAGCGAATCATCGGTGTGGGCAGAAGCGAGGGGAGCACAGGAGATGACTCCAACTCCCGAGTGCCTCACAGCTACGAGATGCCCCGCAACACCATCGACCTTTCACTGGCTAAGAAATTCGGCGACCATCTGGAGCTAAAACTCAACGTAAGAGATCTTCTTGCAGAAAAGATATATTACAAGCAGTTTGCTGATGTAACGTATAGCGACGGAAGCAAGAAGGAAGTAGAAGAAATAGCAAGATGCTACAAGCCGGGCAGAAACATCGGTTTGCAGGCAATCTATAAATTTTAGAGACTATCCGTAGAATTTCAAGAAAGATTATATTAGATGTTTGTTTAATAAAACAGGAAACAATGATGAACAAGATGTATTTTTTAGGATGCATGGGCATCCTCGCAGCATCTGCCATGTTGAGCAGCTGCAGCAGTGACAATGACGATCCAACTCCTTCTCCAAATCCTGGATCAGAAGTAGTTTACAAGTGGACAACCAATGGCGGCTTGAAGGCTTGCGACCACATCCTCTTCGGAACAGATGACAAGGAAAACGCCAACGGAACACAGATTGGCAACGGCGACCAGGAATTCGTCTTTACAGGCAAGCAGACTTTGAAGAAAGGCACTTATCTCCTCAAGGGATGGGTATATATTGCAGATGGTGCTGAGCTCACCATCGAACCGGGAACGATCATCAAGGGCGACAAGCAGACCAAGGCGGCACTCATCGCAGAGCGTGGCGGTAAACTTATCGCCAAGGGTACAGCCACAGAGCCTATCGTCTTCACATCTGAAGAGGCTGCCGGCAGCAGAAAGCCTGGCGACTGGGGTGGCATCATTCTCTGCGGCAAAGCTAAGAACAACCAGACTGAGCAGCAGATAGAGGGTGGTCCTCGTACCAAGCATGGTGGCGCAGATGATGCAGACAACTCTGGAGCCTTGAGCTATGTACGCATCGAATTTGCCGGTTATCCATTCCAGAAGGATAAGGAGATTAATGGTTTAACCTTAGGTTCTGTAGGTTCAGGCACAGAGATTGACCACGTTCAGGTATCTTATTCCAATGATGATTCCTTCGAGTGGTTTGGCGGTACCGTTAACTGCAAGTATCTCGTAGCCTACAAGGGCTGGGATGATGACTTCGATACCGACAACGGTTTCTCAGGAAAGGTGCAGTATGGTCTTTCACTGCGCGACAGCAAGATAGCCGATACCTCTCAGAGCAACGGTTTCGAGAGCGACAACTGCGCCGATGGTGCTACCGTGGACCCTCGTACCAAGGCAACCTTCTCTAACATCACCTTTGTAGGTCCTAAGGTATTGGATAATAAGTTCCAGAACACCACAGATTATATCAATGCCGGTGCATACAATCCAAACAATGGTTCAGCCCTTGGCAAGTTCCAGTCAGCCATGCAGATTCGCCGTTCTTCTAACCTCAACTGCATCAACTCTGTAGCCTTAGGCTGGCCTATCGGTTTGATTGTTGATGGTGAGAAGGGTGAAACCGTAAAGGATGCCAAGGATGGCAAGTTCAAGCTTCAGAATGTATATTTCGCTGGTATGGATGCCGTTGGTACAGATGCCAACAAGCAGTATGAGGATTACCTCTACGATGCAGCGAACAAGAAGGACATCGACAAGAATCAGAAGTCATACAGCAACACCTTCTTCTTTGCAGAGCAGAGCAACAAGTACTTCGACAGCTGGACTTCATTGGTTGGTGCAGATGGCTATACTCCTATCGCAGGAAGTCCATTGCTTGGTGCCGCAAGTTTCGCTGGCTGGACAGGTTTCGACACCGTAACCTACATCGGAGCCTTCGATGGCAGCAACAACTGGATGAATGGTTGGACCAACTTTGATCCTCAGAATGCGAAGTACTAAAGAAGAATAGCTAATTTCTATTTTGACTATAAGGTTTTCTTTTATTGGGGCATGGCGCAGTGATTTGCGCCATGCTTTTTTTGTTGGGTTATGGAGGGAAACGTTGATGTCCTGCAGGACATCAACATTCATTTGTTTTAATCCATGAACTTAATCATATCCTGACGTCTTGGCTTTGCCTCTGGCGATTCGTCAAGATAACCTAAGGCGATGCAGTAGAGCAGCTTGTAATTCTTAGAGAATGCCATGCGGTCGAGATAAGGCTTGGCTGACGGCGAATCCAATATCCAACGGGCAGAACTGCCCAGGCAGCAGGATCCGATGCCCCTTGACCATGCTGCAAGAATGATGTTCTCGCCAAGCAAACCGCAATCTATCTGCGCCATATCATAAGTCGTATCGTAGGCGATACAAAGCACGCATGGAGCATTCACGAAGATGTTCTTGAAGCCCTTGCGCTCTGCTATCTTAGGATTATCCTTTACCACGGCCTGGGTTATCGAATCGATGAGTGCAGGAGAATCTATCACTCTGATTTCGTACGACTGCAGGTTCTGCCCGTTTGGCGCATGAATGCCGCATTTCAGAATCTCGTTCAGGGTATCGCGGCTGATTGTGGAATCCTTGTAAGCACGGATGCTTCTGCGACTCATCATCAAATCGGTTACCACACTTGCAGAGTCAACGCTGGTCATTGCCTCCGGCTGTCTGTTCTCGTTGCAGGCAGTCAACATCAGTGCAGCTGCCAATCCTAAAAATATCTTCTTCATTTTATTCATTGTATGATTAAACCTATATTTCAATTAGTATATACCGTGCAAAGATAGCAACAAATACTGATATTCAAGAAGATACGTTATAACTTTTTAGAGTTTTTATTATTCATTCTGCCATTCTTTTAATAAGAATATATCATAGCCAAACATTTTCCACCTATTTTGCTAAAATTTCCCAAAAACTTCGTATCTTTGCAATGGTTTTATGCAAGATAAGCTGTTTATAAAATCATCAAACGTAGAATTATGGAAAGAAAAAGTTATTCTATAGATATAAATCGCATTGCACAATATGCCATGTATGCATATTGCATTTTCGCATTGTTTTCGCTCGCATTTTCTGTTTGCGGACAAGCGGGCTTATCCTTCAGAACAAGTCCCATCCTGATTCCAATAAGTCCCATCCTGGTTACCATCAAGCAACTGGTCTTGCAGCTTACCCCAATAGCTTTATGGGGAATATTCCGCTTCACGCTACCAGCAGGCGTAAAATTGCTACGGCGCTGCACAGAGGTGATGGTGCTTTACTATATACTCTCATTCATCCTGGGGCAATGCTTCAAGTTCAACTTTGTAACAATGATGCAGAATGGACAGATAACACCCACGGCAACTATTCTTACCTGGATACAAAGCTCTATGGGATTGATTTCCGTCATCGCCTCCCTGATAGCCGGCTACCATCTGTACAGCAAGCACAGAGGTAACATGCGCAAACTGGGCTTAGCCCTTATCCTGGTTTTCATGGTATGGCTGATATGCTCGAATCTACTCCCTGTAGCAGTGTTTTATCTGGCAGGTAACACCCAGCAGGCAGCCTTCACCTGCATGAATCTCATCAGTATGATAACCACAACATCGACTTATATATACGCATACTATAGGATGTATCGGGCGATAAAAACTACAGGATGTATCGGGCAATAAAACCAAATAAATACAAATTCTCGGATATACAGATTATAGAAAGGTTATCAGTTTTACAGAAAGTGTTATCAGTTCTACAGAAAGAAATTTGCAATGCACTGCAAATTTCACCAAGAAATACAAGAAATTTGCAATGCACTGCAAATTTCCAAAAAAACTTTCGTATATTTGCAGCGCATTTCATTTTTAGCAATCAAGATAGAATGCAAAAGGAATAGCAAAGTGAATAAATAGAACATAAAGAGAATATGATAGAGCGTAAAGAATACATGAATCTCCTGGAGAAATGGAGAGACAAGAAGGCCATCAAGGTAGTAACAGGCATACGACGCTGTGGCAAGTCATCGCTGCTGAGGATGTTTAGGGAGAAACTTCTCTCGGACGGAGTATCCGAAGAACAAGTACAGAACCTCAACTTCGAGGATCTCGACAACGAACCGTTCCTCGACTATAAAATTTTGTACGCGCACGTAAAGCAGAACCTGTGCCCAGACAAGATGAACTATCTCTTCTTTGACGAGATACAGATGGTGGAAAATTTCCAGAAAGTGATAGACAGTCTGTTCCTGCTAGATAACGTGGACATTTACGTTACTGGCAGCAATGCCTACCTGCTCTCTGGCGAAATAGCCACCCTGCTCACCGGAAGATACATCGAAATCAAGCTCTTCCCTTTCTCCTTCCGAGAATTCATGCAGACGCAGCCTGCCCATACTTCCCGAGAGCTTGCCTATCGCCAATACATCGAACTGGGTTCCTTCCCATACATTCCCCAAATCAGCCAAGACCGAGAGATGGTGCGTGAATACCTGTCAGGTCTCTACAACACCATCGTACTGAAAGATGTGGTGAGCCGCAAAAAGATAACCGATGTGATGATGTTGCAAAGTGTGGTAAGATTCCTTGCTGACAATATAGGCAACATATCCGTAATCAAGCGCATCAGCGATACCATGACCTCGCTGGGCAGAAAGACTACATCTCATACGATAGAAAACTACGTCTCTGCCCTCACCGACAGCTATATCTTCTACCCAGTGCAGAGATATGATGCCAAGGGTAAGCAGCTATTGAAGACTGGACAGAAACTTTATCTTGCCGACGTAGGTCTGCGCCAAGTCATCAATGGCACCAAAGGTGGCGACTTGGGGCACGTACTGGAGAACATCGTATATCTGGAACTAGCACGACGAGGCGGAGAAATCTATGTAGGCAAAGCCGGTGATGCAGAAATAGACTTCGTGGTAATCATTGGTGAACACAAGGCATACTATCAGGTATCGCTCAGCGTAAGGGATGAGACCACGATGCAGAGAGAATTGGCACCCCTGAAGTCCATCTCCGACAATTTTCCAAAATATCTGCTCACCCTGGACAACGACCCCATCCAGTTTCATGATGGAATCAAGCAAGAATATGTGCTCGACTGGCTTATGGAATGCTATGATTCACCTAAAAAATAAGACTCACATAGAAAAGCAATGATGGAAAAGAATCAGATTTTTGAAAATATTATGAACCGTACATCGGTGAGAAGCTATACAGACATGCCTGTAGAGCCGGAGAAGGTGGAAATGATGCTGCGTGCCGGCATGGCGGCTCCATCGGCCTGCAGCAAAGGATAAGTGGAAAGAGGAGAATATTTCCTATAATTATTATCAGAAATAATCTCCATTAGGAATCATATCCCTATCATCTTATATACCCCTCCTGCTCATATCCCCTGCGATAATGATGAATCATATTGACCAGCGGCTGAAGGCGGACATCCGTTACTGCCATATTCTTGAATCTGGCATATTGCTGATTGTAAAGCGCAGCATTGCCTTCGGCCAATCTTTCCTCGATATCAGATGGCAACAGGAAGGAAGACCGATTACCCAGATGGGCATAAATTTCTGAAAGATAGATATGAACTCCTGCCAGATCGAAATCGCCAAAATGAACGTAACGATTGGGGATGTGGAGAAGCCATGACCTGAGATTCTCCAGGTTTTCCTGTGGATAACGGCAGACAAACAAGAGTTGCTTATCAGGAAACAGGGCATCGAAAAGCCAACGCTGCGACCGAATCTGCATGAAATTCTCAGCATTCTCCATACCCACAACTATCACATCTTCCTGTATCTCGAAATGATCCGGCTGATTGATGAAAACAGAGCTGCCCTCCATCGGCTGAAGTCTGAATGGCTTTCCATTCAGCATAGCATCTATCCGAACATAGCAATCTACTAGAAAGCCACGAAATGTATTCACCTTCTTAGCCTTTGAATCACCTACCATCCTAACCATATCTGCCCTCGTCTGCATAGAGGAAGAAGCGGAAATCCATTCTTCTAAAGAACATTTCAAGCCAAACTCCTGCGATAGCAAGGTACGGCAACTTTCTCGCATGGCCTCGACAATACGATATTTGCATCTACTCCCATTGCTCTTTAACATCAACAATCCTTCCTGCCTCAGCAAAGCCGTCATGCGAGGAGACAGCTTCGACGAAGCAATCTCCTCACCCTTCAACATCGCTAATATCTGTCGGGCATCGCCCAATCCTAACTTTTCCATATCATCAAGTATTTCATATCATCAAATGTTTCATATCATCCGATATTTCTACACGCAAGAGGTTTTAATCTCTTAATCAATTGAGTAACCTTAGTGTTTGCCCTATTGTCTTTGCTGAGCAGATAGGTGTATTTGTAATCCTCCACATTATAGGTAGTTGGCGAACTGTTCACCAGCAGGATGTTGCGGCGATTGGCAAAGTCGAGGATTCCCTTCACGTTGTTAGGATGCAACTTGCCTATCTCGTCCATCATGCAATGAATCTTGAAATCGCCCGATTTCTTCGATGCCTTCTCCTTAAACACGTTGATGAGCATGATATTAACCATCGCCTTTACCAAAATGTCGGTGCCATCAGAACCCACATTCGCTATCTTCTCTACCCATCCCGTATCATTGTCATTTTCTTTGATGCGGAACTCCAACTTGAAGGTGTCAGCCACCTGCAACTGCTTGCGGTTAGGCTCATCCAGAAGTCCCTTCATAAAGGCAAGCAGATATTTCACCGCCTTGGCATTCACATCCTGTCGTGACTCAGTGGCAAAGAGATCCATCTCTCCCATATTGAATTGATTTTCTTCTGCAAAGTCTCTGATACGCAAGAGGAGAAGCATCAACTGGTCATTGGTCTTCAACGGGCGCAAGGCGATTTCCCTGATAACACCTGCGAAATTCCGCTCCTCGAAATCGTGGTTGATATCGTTGATGGTCTTGCCGATATCGCCTTCCCGACGGGTCAGATCGCCCACTTCCTTGGAGATTCGGAAGATGATATCGGTATATCTTCCACTGATGCGCTTCTGATATTCCGAGATTTTATCATTCTCCACAAACTCGCAGAGATTGGATGCGAAAGCGATGAACTCCTCTTCCGTTACCGGACTTACATTGAAGTGGAAGGTGTTGTGAGCAGAGAACATACCTAAGAATTGCTGAGATTGCTTCTTGAAGTTGTCGAGCGAACGACCATCCTCATAGATTTGGCGCTTCAATTCTTCCACGATAGTCAGACAATCTTTGGTAGTGATCTTCTCCTCTATTTCATTACTTTCCAATGGGCACAAGGTTTCGTCACGTCTAAAACTCCTCACTGCATTCAATCCTGCATCCAGCTTTTTCAAAGCAGTCTGCAGCTTAGTCAGTTGACTCTGTGCCTCAGATAATTGCAATTGAAGGCGTTCACTGCGCTGCCTGAATTTATCCTCGAGCATAGTCTTATCCTCAGCCTTGTTTTTTCGATTCTGTCTTACGGCAGGTTCTTGGTCAAAAAGTTCTATCTTTTCATTCCTGTAAACCGCCACCACATCACGATTCTTTCTGATATATTTCAATTCAGCATCCAGTTCTGCTATGCGCTTGTTGTAAGCGTCCAAAGCCTGGGTATCCATACCCTTGCCATGCAGTTCATCGCGCTGGGCTTTCAGGAGTTCTTGCTTGCGAGCATCCACCTGGTTCTGCTTCTCTTCTATCTGCGCCTGAATATCCTGGGCAAAGACTTCATATTTCTGAGTCTCCACCTTAACCTGTCTGTCGTATTCCGTTTGGAGAGCTTTTAGCTTGCGCTGCAAATCCATCTCCAGTTGGTGTTTATTCTCTTCCTTCTTCACCTTATCGGCAACCAGCGCATTCTGCTTATCTTCCAATTCAGCCATCTGTTGGCTGCGCCATTTTTCCAAACGTTTTTCCAACTCCAGCGCTTGCGTTTTGAGTTTTTTTTCCGTCTGAGGCAGCAGTTGCATTTCAGCCTTTTTAGCATGAAGCGATTCATTCAGCTTTCTTATCTGAAGCAGATATTTTCCCTTCAAGGTTTTATGATTCTCCTCATGCTGGTTCAGCAAATCATTCAGCTGCTTGATGATGTCAGCACGAAGCTGTTCCTTTTCAGCGAGTTGCTCCTTCAATTCCTTGGGAGTTCTGAATTTTCGCTCTACGGCAGTCAGATTGATATTTACGCCATAGAGAGAAGCCGCTGATGAAGATGATGACAATGCTGATGAATCAGCAACCAATTGCGGATTCAATACATCATTATATAGTATCGTTTCTTCATCCACCACTTTTCCGATATTCTCCTGCCATCCCTTCCTGTTTTGATCGAGCCATTCAGAAAACGAACCTTTGCTCTTGTCCAGAAGATTCTGAATTTTCCGGATTTCAGCCTCAACATCAGCTTTCTGCTTCTTGGGTTCATCGAGCGACGCCTGGTATTTCAAATCTGCTATCTCCAATTCCTTCTCGGCTTCCTGGCGCAAGGTTTCAATGCGCAGTTCCACTTCCTTAATCTCGGTTTCAACCAGAAATCTTCTGGCTGTAAATTCGGCAAACTCCTTTTCGTTTGTCTCCATCTCACGGGCAAAAGGATTCTCGTGAGCCACCTTTGCCTTCTGAATCTTCAAGGCAGTTTCCTCATGCACCAGTTGCGCAATCATCTCGTCCACAGACGAAGTTTTTTCCCTGAACACCTCTCGGGTTTCCGTTTCAGCCTTTCTCCATTCCTGCATCAGGACTTCCTTCTGGGTCATCAAGGCTGCCTGATGTTCATTGAGCAAGGTGGTCTTGCTGTTTCTGAAAGCACGCAAATCCATATCCAGCTGTTCGAGCAAAGCCTTATACTTATCCACCACGTTCTGATAGGACTTCTCCAGTTCTGCCTTCATCGCTTCCTGTCGCCTGCGCTCATCTTCTATGATGGTTTCCTGCTCTACTCGCTGCAAGATATCTTCTATATGAATTTCCTCATAATGCTTGCGCTTGGCGGCAGTTTTCTTTAGCTGCGCATCGAGTACGCCCAATTCACGAGAGAGTTTATCACGCTCCTTTCCATATTTTTCCTGTTCCTCACCTATCAGGCGACTTACCCGGTTGCATTCCGCTTCACTTTCCTGGATATCAAGACGATATTGCGGCAGGAGTTCCTGGGCCACACGCTCTGCATAATTGAGTTCCCTGCGCCCCTCGCCAATCAAGCGGCGATTGTTCAGCAAGGTGCGATACGCATCTATCACCTTATCAGCCATTCTGCGAACCAGCACCTCGCCATTCTTCTCCTTCTTTGTCCAAAGACTTACATCCTTATATTCCTGTTCAAACTCCTTAATCTGTTCACGATAAAAGTTGAGATCAATGCAGTTATCCTCATCACTCATCGAGCGGATGATGGTATTCTTGATGAAATCGGCATCCAACTTGGTATTGAGGAAGACATTCTGGATAGTGCGAGGGATATTCTGGTACTTTGCACTCTCCACGATGGCATACTTGCGGAAAGGCTGAAGTTCCAGGCGACGATTGTTGCCAAAGATGATGTCACGATACATCTCATAACTGCTTACGAGCGAAGATACATCATGTTTCTTACCCACCTGCTCACGTATCTTAGTCCACTCGCCATACACTTGCTTACGCTCATCAATAAACCATTTGCTATCAAACGGGGCATCGATGAAACGGAACATCACTCGTCCCTGATTCTTCAAGGCAAGAACACAATAAGCCCCATTCTCACGCATCACCTCATAAACGATATATGAATTGGGATAAGGAAAATAAAAGGCATCAAACGATTTTTTCTCCTTCGGAATGCCCAGGCGCAACTTATCTGCATTATAGAAGAACAGCAGCGCACGGAGCAAGGTACTCTTGCCCACACCCTGAGTACCGATGAAATGGACATTTCCATCGAGTTTCACCTCAGCGTATGGGATATGGGCACTATTCAGAAAAATGATTTTATTCAGATATCTCATGGCTGTTCCTCCTCTTCTTTTTCTTCAGTATCATCGGTAATAGATATGCAATCTATCAACTCCTCGATATAATGGAATGAAGCCAATACCTTCCAGGTTTTCTCCACTTCATCCTGCTGCTCAACGAATCCCATTCTCTCCAATTCGCTAATCAGTTTTTCCACTATCTCATCATATGATTTTTTCTCGCTGAAGAGTTTTCCTGCCAATTCTTTCAGTTCCATATCGCAATTGATTCTCACCACGATATCTGCCGCAGAGAATACCAAACCAGATCCGAAGGCAGAATTATAAGTCTTCAGAAAGGTGAGATAATCTATCCACTTGCTCACCGCTTCCAACTTGCGCAGCAAATCCACCTTCGTTTCCTTGCGAGTAAAAAAGAAATAACCATCACCCGCTTCCAGATGAAAACCGATACCATTGTAATATTCATCATATTCAGTCTGTTGCTCTTCTATGGCATCATAATATCGCTTAATTTTCGTCTGAACACTATTGTTGGAAATAAATCCGCCTCTGCTCAGAATATTAAAGATTTCTTCTGTATAGTTCAATTTATTCATTGTCCTGTCTTCTTTTATCGTAGAAAGAATCGTATTTTTATCTCGGAAGTATCACAGGATATTCCACTCCGTCAGCCTCTGCATAATTGCCTGTAAATTTCAACTTATCCACATATTGCGAAGCTATCTGGCAGAAATATACAAGTTTATCCTCCCTGCTTTGTTTTTTATCATATTGATAATTCATCACGAAGGCGAAGAGATGGGTACTCGATGCCGAAAAGGCATTATAGATTTCCTGCAGATTCACAGCCTCCAACTTCTGTTTGTTACCTTTAAGATAATCATCCGGGATAGGTTCTGCAAGATGATCCAGCCGTCGTCCCTTTCTCTTTTTTAGCTTTTCAGAAAGAATATTGATACATTGCAAAGCCTCATCGGATGTACGAAGATTATCTATCGACAACTTGATGTAATACTTAGGTTGCGGTTCCATCCAGACTGCATTTCGACCAGCAACGACCTGTCTTACATCCGTGGCTTCCTCCCACCTAAACTGATCTTTCAGATATTTCAGTTTCTTCACCTTTTCGAAGATGCGATTCTGATAATCTATCATATTGAGGTATTGGATGATTTGGCGTTCTATCTCCAGGAGATTGTGATAAGACTCGTTGAGTTGCAAACGCACATCATTCACTACGTTTTTCATCTGCACATCCATCGCCATAGAGAAGAAGACATGTTCGGTATCTATCACCCGTTCACTCTCGGTGATGAGTTGTGATATGTTCTTCATTTTCTCGCCCAGTCGCTGGAGTTTCGATTTCTTGATTTCGTAATTAGGCTCATTCTTATAAGTATTATCCATATTACGCTTCAGGTCCAAGACATTGCGAACGGTGGCCAAAGCTATCGTCTTCAGACATCGGCGCACTTCCTTGAGATACTTATATTTGCGAGTTTCATTATTTTCCTTGAGATAATAGTCGATATTCTCCTTCAAGACAGAGATATAATCACGTACCGAAGAAACATTGATTTCCTCATTCACTTCCAGTACATCCTCAAAGAATTTCTGATACACGTCCTCCATCTCCAGACAGTCGCCCGTATCACGAATCACCCCATTCTCTATCAGGAATCGGATTCGTTCCTCCTTGTATTCAGTCATTTCCAGAGCATAGTCATAACGAAACTGAAGGGAATGTCGCTTCGCAAACATTTCCTTCAGCAAAATCTTTTCTCGCTCAAGCGTTCTGATCAGTTCATCTATAGATCGGAAAGTTCCCATTGGCCTGTCTATTTAATATCTATTTTTATTTTTCAGCAGAAAACATTTTCACTCAGCCACCCTTCTCCAATCAATCAATCCTTTTCCCAAATCATCCAGTTCTATGGCAAGTGCAATCACTTTGCGCTTGTCTGCCTTGAAAGGTTCTGTATATAGCTTGGCTTTTATCTGTTCTGTTGCAGCATCTAGACCGCCATTATTGCTTAATTTCAGTTCCAGAACATACACAAAACCAGTAGTTTCTACCACCATATCGATTCTGCCTGTAGCAATCATTTTTTCTACTTCCACCCTGCATCCGATAGCATAAAATATACTACTCAGAATTAGGCGGTATCGCTCTTCCATATCCATGCTCGCCAGTTTCTTATTGCTGTAAGGAACATCGGCTATGAGAGCTTTCAGACATTTCATGACTTCAGGAAGATTGCCAAGCTTCAGGGAGTACAACAACATATTTTGAGTAGATATTACTTGGGCATTCGTTTTCAATGTCAAGGCAGGTAATACTATCTTATAGAGAGCCTTGCGAACTTCATTGTTTGGGATGCCTAACAAATAAATCCCTTCCATATATCCTTTTATTGTGAGATAACCAGACTGATAGAGGAACAGTTCTGCTCCACCACCTGTCACATCAGAAGTCTCTAATGTATCATTGTCTATAGGACAATTCTCAAAATCTTTCATTCTAATTTCTATATTGTCCACAAACTTAGGTAGCAGCGAGGTCGCCCCGGAAGAAGCCCAATAGTTCTTTAAATCAGAATCAGAGAGGGCATTGATGAGACTGAATGGATTGAATACATCTACCATGTTTTCATGACTGAAATGATAACCGTCATAGTAAGTTGTCAACTGTGTTACAGCTTCTTCAAAAGTCCATTCTTTTTTAGCTGCCAATTTACTAATTTCAGGCTTAAAATCACGGAGAGCTTCTTCTTTGGTAATACCGCAGAGAGCTGCATATTCAGGATTAAAGCTGATGTTACTCAAGTTGTTGAGCACAGAGAAAAGGGAAATCTGTGTAAACTTAGTGACACCCGTAATGAAGACAAACTTCTCGTATTTGTCCTGTGCTTTCAAGACGGCAAACACTTCTCTATAGACACTTGTGCACGCCTCGTGCTCAGGAGTCTTCCAAGAATGCTGCAATGGAGAATCGTATTCATCGATAAGAATTGCTACTTGCTGGCCTGTTTTATTACAAGCAGTTTCTATGATGTTCTTAAATCTTACAGCAAGTGAACTATCTGGACGTACAACTATTCCATACTCCGTTTCAAAAGTATGGAAAGCATCATCCAAATAGCTTCTTACACTTTTTGGCTCTGCACCAGCCTGACTCATGTCGAGTCTGATAACAGGTCGCTTCACCCATTCTGTTTCCAACTCCATGATTTTCAAGCCCCCAAAGAGCTCCTTCTTTCCCATGAAATAGGCTTCAAGTGTATCGACAAGCACAGACTTACCAAAGCGGAGCGGGCGACTCAGGTAATTATACTTTTTCCCTCTATTGGCAAGTTGCCAGATGATATCAGTCTTATCAACATAAAGGTATTCGCCTTTTCTAATTTCTTCAAAAGACTGGATGCCTACAGGCAATTTTCTATCGTTTGTCTCTACCATAATTACTCATCATTATTTCTAAGTGCAAACTTACATATTTTTTTTTGAATAAAATGCTTGTTTGATAAAAAAATTGAAATTACAGTATTTTTTTCCAAAATCAAGTGTTTATCTGCATATATATCATGAGAAAACCTTGTGACAAGCCGATTGGGAAAGTAGGTATCAACTTAGATTCTTCGAAGGGTAATATTGAGGATTGGGAAATCAAAGGAGAATAAAAGAAATCGCCCTGAAAAGGCTCAAGCATTTCATTTCCAAATAGAGAAAAATGCTCAGCCTTTTCAGGGCGATTAATTATTTATAGAGGGATTAGGGGGTTATTCCCAGGAATCCCAGGAGTCAATACTACCCCAGTGCTCCTTGGACAATTCGTCTTTACCGCCAGTTCCACCATAGTTAGGACCTGTCAGAGGATTTTTGGGATCTGTAAAACTTTCTGTCCCGGTTTTCGACAAGCTTGCCAGCAAGCTTTCCATTGGTAACGGGGCACATTTTATCTGTGGTTTTAAATATACTTTATTATTCATGATTATAATCGTTCTTACTTAATATATTTCTTGCCATTAATGATATAAATACCACTTGGTAATGATTGGAAGTTACTTGCATCCTCACTTACCAACTGGCCATTGATGTTATATACTCTGTTGTTAGCAGGCATCAATTCGCCATCAGCAGTGATAATCAAGTTCTCAATACCAGTAGTTCCGCCATTGTCACCATCTATGTTACTGCTGCTTACCACCTGCAGCATCATAGGTTTGGCACAAGCTTGTGTGTCGAGACGCTTCAGATAACCACGGAAGCCTTTCAAGGTACCGCTTGTTCCTACGAAGTTCTTGAACGAACCATCCTTATTACTGATGAAGCCATCGCCTTCCTTCACGGTCATATCATTGCTGTAGCTTGAAGCCCATGTATAGCCATTGCCAGTACACCAGTCTGCAGGCTCGGTGTTCTCGATGGTTACGTATGGATAATCAGTTACCTCTGCAGTATTGATGCTTGTCACATCCTTAGTTGGCTTGATAAGGAATGGCTTACCTGCCACAATAGTGTTATAGGCATGACGCACAAAGAAAACCTTATTGCCTTCTACACGGTCGAAGTAAAGAATCTGAGTTCCCTGAGGATATGCTGCACTATAAGCAGGACCGAAGATTGCGTCAACCTGCTGTCTGTTGAGACTGAAAGGAAGAACACAAGTTGTCCAAACATCCTTCTTCATGCTGCGGTTGACAGTTACCTTTGCCACATGACCAGCCGCAGTTGCCGTGATAGGATTGGACTGATCATCTGCATAAGATACCTCATCAACTGTTGGCTTTGTTTCATCGAATGAGAAGCCATAGAAGCCAATCTTCGAACCGAAGTTGTAGAGATAGTAGGTCTTACCTGCCTTTACATTAAAGGTATAGGTAACAGGTGAGTCAGCGAGAACAGACCAACCATGAGAACCCTTTCTGTCATTTGCGGCTGCATTTGGAACAATATCTGTACCGAGGTTACTCTCATAAACATCATTCTTGAAAGCATTAGCTGTCATATCAAATGTTGTAGGTATGCCCTTGAAGTGACTTCTTACCTGATCAATAGTAGGAGCAGTATCTTTACCTTTTGGATTCAAATCCCACTTGTAGCTTGAAATAGGCTGAATGCCACCAGTTGGCTTACCACTTGTAGTTTCGATATGAGCCTCAGATTCTACGAAGTTGCCGGCCTCATCCATGACGAACACACGACGCTGAGGACGATAAACTCCACTATCAAATGCACCATTCTGGAAGATGTGTACAGTTACCTTTCCGTTTGTAGCAGGGTTGAACTCAAGGAATGAACCTGAACATGGTACATTAAACATATTATCCCTGATGGTTCCTGTATATGACTTGAAGTCTGCACTATAGATATTCGTTGTCTCAGGGAGAGCATTAGAACCATTCTCCTGACGTGCATTCTTGTTTTTGTTACCAACTACATAGTAATCGAAGCCTGTAAGCTTCCATTTTGGCAAAGATGACAAATTTTTATCTGTTCCCCAATGAAAATCTGCAGACAGTCCTTCTGTTGATGGACCTTTTGGAGAACTTGTAGGGCCATTAGTCGCAACAGGATTAGGGAACAACCAGCCACCAAGAACTACAGACAAGGTCCTGTCTTGGTTCCACATTCTTGTCTGGTTACCATAAGTTTCACCGCTTTCAGGCCCCTTTACACGATATAGTGCACGGTCGTCAACTTCTACAGAAATTAAAGCTGTGGTGCTTTCTAAGTTTTCACCAGAGACAACGACACGGATTTTAGCTGTACCTTCGCTGACTGCTTCTATCTTTCCTGTTTTTGCATCTACCTTTACGACACCAGGAGAAGTAGAGAACCAGGTTACGTTATATTCTGTATCACCAAGAGTCTGTTTTGTATCAACAATTTGAACTGTCAAGTCTGGTGCTACCTGTGTAGTACCTGCATCCATTTTAATGCTTCTTGGGTCTGGATTAACGCTGATAGTCTTATACTTGCTGTCCACATTCAAAGTGAATGTAATAGACTTAGGATTGTCATAGACATCACTATAGTCATTTGTACCATTAGGATCTGGTGTTGCACTTACTGTAACAGAATATGTACCTGCAGTTTTTGGAGTGAAATTGAGTGTACTGCCTGTTACACTTGAGGTGTTGCCTGTAGGTGTAATAGTGTAAGTGTATATGAAATAACTGCTTACATCTTCACCATCGTGAATCAGAGGAACAGTAATAGTTCTGTTATTACTATCTTGGTGCAGATTGATGGTGATACCCTTGAATGAATCCAAGAAAACAGGCTTGATCTTACCTTCTGATACCGAGTAAGAGAACTGGAGTTTACCTTCAGTATAATTGCTTACAAGTGATTCTGTTGGAGCCACAGTAACGGTAATGAGAGAGGTTCCCTCAATAAATGCTGTGTTTTCAGCATTTTTATTAACTGAGAATTTTCCAGTCTTATTATCAACAGTCACATTCTTGTCTCCACTAACAGCATAAGACAAGGTGTAGTCTTGATTCAACTTCAGCAACTTGTCATTATCTCCATAAACCTTGATGACAGGCTGCTCTTCTTCCGCATCTGTGGTGTTGATAGTAACATCCATTACGGAAACGTTGAGTGGAGAAGGAGCCTTTACGCTCAACTGATAAGTGGCTGTAGTTCCTTCATAAGTGTTTGCATCTTTTGGAGTAACGGTTGCAGTGATGGTTGCGATACCTAAGCTATTAATTGTAATGGTATTACCACTCAGAGTAGCTACATTCTCTGCATTCGACTTGTAAACTACATCATATTGATCTGCAGCAAGAATGTTCTCTCCTGCCTGAACAGTCAGAGTTGGCAAAGTCACGGTTGGGGTTGGGGTTGTGGTAGTTTTGACAACCACATCAGCATTGCGCTCGAAAGAAGCTGTCAGTCGAGTCTTGCCTGAAGATGAAGCAGGGCGCTCTACCTTGAGACTTGTCAAGTAAGTATTACCACCGCCGTAGCGACCCAAATAGAGTGCATCGCAATCTTTTTCAATGGTATAAGTAAATTCAGAACCACCATCAGCTTTTTTTGCCAAGACATTTGACTTAAAGATGCTGCTACCATTAACATTTACATCAGAATAAATAATCACACCAGAAAGATTATTGCTATTGCAATAGCCGTTCAGCGTAATCACATCACCTGCTTTGAAGCCACCAGTCTTTGGTGTGATTGTGATGTACTTTCCGTCCTTTGCAAAGTCGCTGCCAAACTTTATAATACCATTAGTTGATGTGCAGCTTGTTCCATAAGAAGTTGTACCAACAGAGGTTGTGAAGTCGTAAATGACCCCGCTTTCGGTTGGATCAACTGTAGTTTGCTTCTTCTCTACCTTAACGGCAAATGTAGCAGAAGTCTCTTTATACTTGTTTGTATCTGTAGGCTTGATGGTGGCAACGATGTTTGTTTCGCCTTTACCAACAAAGCTTACCTTACCATTCTCTACCTTTGCTACTGCATCATTCTTAGAGGTGTAAGTTACGGTATAGTCGTTTGCTGTCAAAGTGGTCTCGCCTGCCTCGACTGTAAGAGTAGGAAGATTTTGTGCAACATCGCCTTCTGTTGCAGATATTGTTGCAGGAGAGAAGGATGCAGTAAGAGCTACCTGTGTGTTGGCACGAGTGATACTAATCGACTTAACGTAAGTTGACTCGTTTGTTTTTCTATAAATATAGAATGTACTTAAACCATTCAGAATATCGCTTGCTTTGACAGTATAACTAATATCTTCACTCTTTTGAGTCATGCTGCCAAGACTTACAGAAGAAGAACCTGCGGTTGTACCTGTATATGCTACCAAACCTCCTTTACCAGCTGTTGCTGAATATGCGGATATCTTTATAATATCACCTTCTTGCAACTTCGTCCCAGACAACGTTATTTTTATACATACTGATTTACCAAATTCTCCGTCCAATTTATAACCATTTTTGGTATCATCTTTAGCTGATCCTAATGTCACAGTTCCACCTTCTGCGTCATATGGAGTATTAGCATCTTTCTCTGTTGTCTTGATAGTATAGGAGAAAATGTTTCCTGTTGTCGTTCCATTCTCACTACCACCATTATTATCTGTGCTACCATTATCTGTATTAGTATTGGCAGTAGTAACAGTTGTAGTACTCGTCTGGATAGTATTGCCATCAGCACTTCTGCTATTAGTAGCAGATTTAGCTATGCAGTAATAACTTCCACTTTCTGTTGGAGTATAAGTAGCAGATTTGGCGATTGCATTACCATCCTTATACCACTGATAAGTAATGGTACCATTGCCGTATGCAGTTGCATCGAGAGTTACTGCAGTAGAGAGGTCATAGCTTGGAGCTAAGTCCTTGGCAAACAGAATCTGCTTGCTGTCTTGGTTCTGGTAAGCACGCTCGTACTCAGTAGCAGCCATGATGAAGCCACCGAGAACCTTGCCCTCGGTTGTTTCGCCCTTCTTAACCATGGTTACATCGCTACCTGAAAGGTAATACTCATTTGAGCCATCACGATAATTCTTGCCGCTAAGACCTGCAGACTTACAACTTCCCCAAATCTGAATACCGCCATCAGCATCGTATGTAACAAAATTATTTACCAATCCTTCGAATGCTTTAGCAGCAACAGTCTTATAATCGTAAGGAGATGTGGAAAGCAGTCCTAAGCGAACTGCCTTAAAGAGAGCAGCAGAAAACAATGCTGTTGCTGAAGTTTCAATATAATTGGCATCATCTTTTGTTGTGCCATTATATTGTTGCGAAACAAAGTTTCCATCTTTGTCCAACAATTGGAACCAGCCACCAGTATTCTTGGCATCTTGACGGGCTGCAATACCAGCAGCAAGTTCATCAAGATGACCCTTTAAAGTTGTATAATTAGTTGTGCCTTTCTGCCCGTCAGCTTCCATTGCTTCAAGGACGTCAACCAAGGCATAGAGATACCATGCATTTGCTCTACCCCAATAAGCTGCAGAATGAAAATTATATGGCTTCGTAGAACTAAGACCATACCAAGTTGCTGTACCATTGTCAGTTGCTTTTGCTGTTGCAGTAGCATCAAATGCATGATACATTAACTTATCGGTAGAGTTCCAACACATATCCCAAACAATATTTAACTGTTTGGCTACCATGTTCCAGTCAGCTTCCTTGCTACCAAAAACATTGCCTGAATTTCCATAAAACTGTGTCAGCTGAGCAAGCAAAGCACTACCCATATAGGCACCATCCAACCACATTTGGTTTTTATATGTACTTTTGTGCCACCAGCCGCCTGCTACATTTTTACCAGCATTCTCTGCAAGAGTACCCTGAGGGATTACATAAGTATTATTCGCTTTTATAAAACCTTGCTTTACACTTGCTAATGCAGTGGTGACCATTTTCTTATCATCTGCAGAAGCATAGTTGTTGCTATTAATGCCAATGTAGATTTTAGTTCCATTCAAATCATCGAAACTTGTTCCATTTTCAGGTATCAGAGTATCATAAGCATCTCCATACTCCTTAACACTCAAGAACCAAGGCTTAGACCAATCGAAGCCTTGATAATAATCAGCTGCTTCAATCATAGATTTAGCAACAAGACCAGGAACATAGTCGAGCTTTTTCCTGTTATCATTTCTTGGCTCTTTTACAGTTCCGTCTGCATTGTAGGTTGCTAAGCCAAAAGAAGCAGTATTGGCACAGAAATCATGCGCACGTGAATTAATCGCCCACTGCGAATAGCGGACGCCAGAATTGAATTTTACACTCCCATTAATATCTGCCTTGACTCCTATGGCACAGAAGCACAGGAGCATTAGGGAAAGATACAAATAAGTGAAACCGCCCCCCATCTCGAGAGGTTACGGGACATACGAGTTAGGTGTCTCATTTACTTTTTGTATGGTTTTTATTGAATTATTGAGTTTATAACATCATTATAATTCCACGCTCTCTACGCGGAATTTGAGCAAGCCTGCAGGTACTTTTACCACTACTTCTTCGCCCGCCTTCTTACCCAAGAGAGCCTTGCCGATAGGAGATTTGATGGAGATTTTGCCATTATGAAGATCCGCCTCATGAGGATTGACAATGCTATAGGTCATACTGCACTTGGTGGAAAGATTGGTAATCCTTACCTTGCTCAACAGACCTACAGTATCACTCTTAAGACGGGACTTATCGATGACACGGGCATTCTCCAAGACCTTCTGCTTGAAACTGATCCGACTCAACAGTTTACCCTGTTCACGCTTGGCAGCATGATATTCAAAGTTTTCACTGAGGTCACCCTTGTCACGAGCCTCAGCGATAGCATCACGCACGGCTGGCAACTCCACGTTCACCATGTGCTGAAGCTCGGCTACGAGTTCGTCATAGCCTTCTTGAGACATATATTCCATAATCTTCTAAACTTATATTTTTTCTATCGTTCTTATTGACTGATTATAATTCTGGGGTGCAAAGGTACGGGGAATAAATGGAAACACAAAGAAAAATTCCACAAATATTCGCATAAAAGACTTAAAAATGGGTAACTTTATTTGGTCAGCTTTGTTTTTATCCCTATTTTTGCACCCCATAAACAGTTTATCATCTTGCCATCATCTATCGCTGATACATGGCAAATAAAACAAGCAGACAATCATGAATATCAAAGAGAATTATCAGAAATACGCAAACCAATATGCTTCAGAGTTGACTGCCCTGAAGCGCAAGAATACGGGATTTATCACAGGCGAACTGTTGGCTTTCGGAGGCATCCTAAGTTTCCTGATCTGCTATTTTGCATGCGATGGCGACACCCGTCATTTTCTGGTGGGAGCCGTTCTGTGCCTGGCAGTCTATTTCATCATCCGCCGCATCGACGACCGCCACAAGGAGAAGATGGAACAACTGGCTGCCCTGCTCAAGGTTTATCAGAATGAAATCAAGGCCTGGGAGGGTGACTTCTCTCCTTTTGAAACAGGCGGACAGTATCTGAACCCGCAGCATTCCTATGCCTTCGACCTCGATGTCTTCGGCAAGGATTCCCTCTTCAACCGCATCTGCCGCACCATCACATCGGGCGGTTCTGACAGATTAGCTGCCAACCTCACCCGTGAAACCCCTCTCTCTCTGAAGGAAATCAGAAAAAGAGCGGAACTGCAGAAGGAAATCGCAGCCCCCGACTGGCGCATGGACTTTCTGGCACTTGGCGAAAGAAACTGCAAGAAGATAGATTCAGCAGCCGTGGCTGAGGCGATGCAGAAAGTTTCCCAGATGGAAGTACCGGGATGGTTTGGTTCTCCGATTTCACCCGTCCTCGGTTGGCTGGCGATCATCGGCATCATCGGTTCTGTCGTCCTTTCTATCTGCTCCGTCATCTCCATCAACATCCCCCTGTGGTGGGTCATGCTGCAATACATGGTGGTCTTCTTCGTTTGCAAGCAAACCCTCGACAAGATAGACAGTAATGGCGGTAAGCTCCGCCATCAGCTCATCGCCTACTCGCAGATTCTCCGTCTCATCGCCCAGCGCAATTTCCAGAGCCAGTTGGGCAGGGAGATGCAGGAATCGCTCGCAGATGCATTGCCTTCATTCGCCCAACTGGAAAAGATACTGAAGGGTTACGACCGACGGGGCAACTTCCTCGGTCTGTTCTTCACCGATGCCTTCATGCTCAGCGACTTCTTCCTGGTGCGCAGTTTTCTGAAATGGAAGAATACCTATATGGTGAAGATGGAGGAATGGATGAACGTGATCAGCGAGATGGATGCAATGGTTTCAATGGCCGACTTCCGATACAATCATCCCGAAGCCAACGAACCGGAACTGCAAGAATTGCCAGAAATCATCTTCGAGGGAAAGAACCTTTATCATCCTTTCCTCGGTGCCAAGGCGGTGAAGAACGATTTCACGGTCAAGGACGGCAACTACTATATCATCACGGGAGCCAACATGGCGGGCAAGAGTACCTTCCTCCGTTCATTGGGCGTGAATTATATCTTAGCGATGGCAGGAATGCCTGTCTTTGCCGACCATCTGAAGATTTCCCGCTTCAGAATGTTCTCCAGCATGAGAACTACAGACGACCTGACGCATGGCATCTCTTACTTCAATGCAGAACTGATCCGACTGGAAGAACTGTTGAAATTCTGCAAGGGAAGTGCAAGCGGTGAGAGAAGCGAGAGACTGAAAACCCTCATTATTCTCGATGAAATTCTGAAGGGCACCAATTCGCTGGACAAGTTGAACGGTTCCAGAAAATTCCTCGAAGCCATCTCCAAGTTGCCTGTTAGCGGCATCATCGCCACCCACGACCTGGAATTATCCAAGATGGAGAATGATCCGTCGGGCAAGTTCCACAACTTCTGTTTTGAGATAGACTTAGGCACGGATGTCACCTATACTTATAAGATGCAGCGAGGCGTGGCAAGAAACCAGAATGCCACCTTCCTGCTGAACAAGATTCTGGAGAAAAACTTCGGGGAATAAGCAGAAAGGTTCCCTGCCCATTTCACAGAATAAATACGGCGCAGGGCTTGAAATCATTATTTTTAGGTATTGTACGAATCGGGGGTTATCAGTACCTTTGCATCCCGAAATATAAAAGATAATGAACAATAGAATGAACAAGCACTTTACATGGAAGAAATACCACCGCTGGTTTGGACTCGTACTGTCCGTATTCATGCTGGTATTCTGCGTTTCAGGCATTATCCTGAACCACCGCCAACTATTTGCAGACTGTGCTGTGAGCAGAAGTTTACTGCCTCCTGCCTATCATATCCGCAACTTCAACAATGGTATCATCAAAGGCTCTACCCCATCGCCTCTGGGCATTCTGGCGTATGGCTATGCAGGCGTATGGCTTACAGACAGCAAAATGCAAAACTGGGAGGATTTCAACAGAGGACTTCCAAAACAAATAGATGAGCGAAACATCCGCCATCTGGTCTGTACCAAAGATGGAAGAATCTGGTGCGCTGCCCTTCGGGACATTTATTATTTCGAAGCTGACAAGGCAAAGAGGAATGATGTTCATGGGAAGAATGCCCTTGGAGGAAGATGGATCAAGTTATCTCTCCCTGATCATCATGAAAGGATGGCAGACATCACACTTACTCCAGACAGCATGAATGTTATAGCCCTAACCCGTTCTGCCATTTACGAAATTACGACCCACAAGAAATCGGACAGTTTCGCAAAAATACAATCCGCACATTCTGAAAATAGTTTTTACACGAAAAGAAGTATTATTGCCCAACCAGATGGTTTTATTCCAACGGAATCATTATTCAAGACTGTCTGGGCTTTGCACAGCGGAGCCTTCTTCGGACTTACGGGCAGACTGGTGGTAGATGCCATCGCCGTCGTACTCATCATCCTATCGCTAACGGGTATCGTCCTCTTTATTTTACCTTACCGCATCCGCAGACAAAAACGTTTGCTGACAAACGGACTGAAGGATAAGAAACTGAAGGAAAGCGAACTGAATCCTACAGAAATCAAGGAAAGGATGAAGGTTCTCGGCAAGCGGATGGTGTGGAATGCGAAATGGCACAACAAGATAGGTTATACCACCATCATCCTCACCCTCTGGCTGGCGATTACCGGTATGTGCCTGCGCCCACCACTGATGATTCCACTGGCTCTCAACAAGACTGAACAGAAGATAAAAGACGGCAATGTATGGCACGACAAGCTCCGTGCCATCCGATGGAATGCGGCTGAGAACAACTGGCTTGTATCTACCTCTGAGGGCTTTCTCTATGTAGATAAATCCTTCAGTCAGAAGCCACGACTGCTCGACAAAAGCCAGACTCCAAAGGTGAGTCCGATGGGAGTAAACGTATTTGAAAGCGACGGCAAGGGCGGTTGGCTGATAGGTTCATTCAGCGGTTTGTTCCGCTGGTATCCGGAGCAGGAACTTATCCTGGACTACTTTACGGGGAAGCCTCATCATGACAATTCGATGATTCCGATTTCCAGTACACTGACCAGCGGTTTCTCCAAGGATTTCTTCGGTGGCAGAGCGGTAGTTTTCGATTATAGCAAGGGCGCAGACATTCCTGTTTCCACGCCTGAATTACTATCCCGCACTCCCCTTTCTCTCTGGAATGTAGCCCTCGAACTGCATGTGGGCAGATGCTATTCTCCCCTCTTGGGTCCGCTTTCCGACCTCTTCGTCTTTATCTCCGGACTGCTGATTTCCTTAGTGCTAATATCCGGATATATTATTTTACATCGAAGAAAGAAGAAGAAATCAAAAAACAAGGAATAATTTTACACAAGAACAAACATAAAAAGAGGGCGTGTCGTAAATCCATGACACTCCCTCTTTTTATGTTTATTCATACTTTTTGTGGAAGACCAGCAGGCAGACGGCTCCCATCAAAGCCATAGGTACACCGATAAGAGCAGGGAAATGATAACCCAATCCCATTGCCACAGGTATTCCTCCGAAGAAAGCACCAAGCGCATTTCCCAAATTGAATGCCGCCTGAATGCAGCAGCCTCCGAGCATCTCGCCACCCTCGCTATGCTTGACTATCAGGAACTGTTCTGGCGAACCGATTCCGAAAAGACAGGCACAGCAGATGAACATCATGGCTGCCGAAACCCATCCTATGTGGGAAAGGAAGAAAGTGGCAAGCAGGGCTGCAGCTGCCAAGAACTGGAGATAACAGGTAAAACGTCCTGGCTTAAACCTATCGGCAAGCAAGGCACTCACCTGATTGCCTACCACCATACCCAATCCTGCAAGAATCATCAGTACAGAAATGCTGGCAGCACTGAACCCGCCGTTCCACTGCAATAAAGGCGAGATGTAACTGAACCAGCAGAGTATGCCGCCATTGCCTAAGAAAGTGGCTGCGATGATGAGCCAGGGAGCCAGATGGCGCATGAACTTGAACTGTGCTTTCATTCCCTTATTGGGCAATGCCTCTACATTAGGTACCCAGCGATAGATCATATACAAAGTGAGCAGTCCCAATATCACAGACATCAGAAAAGGAACTCGCCAGGACATCGTATGACTGAGAAATGTACCGAGCGGAACACCCATCAGGTTGGCGAAAGGCATTCCGGCGCACATCATTGCCACAGCCTTGGTTTCCTTGCCTTCCTTGGCCATTTTCACAGCCACGATCGTTGCCGTTCCGAAGTAAGCACCATGTGGCAAACCCTGGATAAAGCGGGCGCAGAGCAACAGCCAGTAGTTAGGGGCAACAGTGGCAATAATGGCTCCTATCACCACCAACGACGTAAGAAAAAGCAGGATATTCTTAGGGCGATACTTGTGCATCAGTATCAGGGAGAAGGCTCCTGCACAAACGCCCAGGGCATAAATGGAGATGAGATGACCCACTTGCGGGATGCTCACATTCATGTTGTGTGCCACATCTGTGAGAATTCCCTCGATAATAAATTCCGCCATTCCGAGGGTGAAAGTACCCAAGGCGAGTGCAAACAATCCTTTTTTCATTATTCTCTGTGTATTATCCTTTTATATCAAATCAATCTTATTTTTTCGGGGTGCAAAATTACAAAAAGAAAATGAAAAGCAGGGAGGAACGGATTGGATTTTTTATCTAAAATAAGCAAATTGTTGATGGAAGGAGAAATAAATATCCATTTTTTTCGCAATGCCGATGGGTGACAGGGGTGACAGCCCCCTCCACAAAAAAACTGAAAACTCGTGTCACAGGTGTCACCCAACAAACTGGCTCCAATAAAAGGCTCGGCAGAAAACGGTGACAGGTGACACTTTTATATACTCTTTTTTATGACTTACCGCGCGAAAATATATAAAAGATTGATAATCAGAGGGAGACATCCAAATTGGATGGTAGTGTCTCCAATGCATAAAAAAAAGATGAAAAATAGGTGTCACCGTCACATTTTGAAAATATTGTAAAACTTTATACTTTTCAGAAATAACCTATTTGCAGGAGCGAAATGACTTGTTTACTGGTGCCAAATGACTTGTTTCCAAACACACTTCTTTGGGAGAAAAGCATCAAAAGGGATAGAAAAGCATCAAAAGGGATAAGTAACTCGGAAAATATGTGTAACTTTGCGCCATCAATCGAAGGATTGGAAATATTAACTTTCAAAACGAACTCAGAATGAAGAAAACGAAAAAGAACATTTTATCGGCTGAAATATGTCTTCTACTCTCCCTGTTATCCTGCCTCTCACTGAAGGCTCAAAATCCGGGGGAAACCGTTTCTGCGGCAACCATCAGGAAACTGGGCGAGGCGCATTTCTTCTCCGTTTCTCCTATACCTGACAAAATATTCCAGTTGATGCAGGGAAAGACATACAAGAAGAATTGTAGCGTGGCAAGAAGTGAACTGCGATATTTGAGATGCCTCCATGTGGATAAGGACGGCAGAAACATCGTGGGAGAGATGGTGGTAAACAGAACGATAGCAGCCGACGTGCTTAATATCCTCCGCAAGCTCTATGATGCCAAATATCCGATAGAACGGATGCGGCTCATCGACTATTGGGATGCTGATGACGAACGGGCGATGCGGGATAACAACTCCTCCAGTTTCAATTTCCGATTCATCTCACATACCCACACCGTTTCAAAGCACGGCAGGGGACTTGCCATCGACATCAACACGCTCTACAATCCTTACCACAAACGACTCAAAAACGGCAAGGAAGTGGTAGAACCTGCTACAGCCCGTTCCTATCTCGACCGCAGCAAGAAACATGTGTACATGATTCGGAAAGGCGACCTCTGCTACCGCCTCTTCAAGCAAAAAGGATTCAGATGGGGTGGCGACTGGAAATACAGCAAGGATTACCAGCACTTTGAGAAATAAAGAAATGGGGAAAGAGGAAGCGGAAGAAAGAAGCCTCAACAAATGAAAAAGCAGAAGGGGGAAATAGGAAAAAGAAAAAGACTATGTATCAGTTGGTGCAAGTCTCAACTTCAACATAGTCTTTCTTTCAAATCTATTATCCTATCATTGATAATCCAATACTTTCTTACAAGTAAGCAGGGACCCGCTTAGGTGTACCATATTGAATTATATTCTCTGCGCTCATCGTCCTCATTATAGACGTTCTCAAACTCAAGGTTGTTGGCCTCGAATGCTTCTAATGTTCGTTTCATAATCGGCCCTCCCATTTCTTTAAGTTAATAATCTGTTCTACGCTTGCAAATTTACGAAAAAAACAAGCAAGTTATGTCAAGGATTCCGAATACTTTTGTAACTTTGCAAAAAATATAAAAATCAGCTACATGATACGACTCAACTCACTACATATCAGCCGACTGAAGTGGCGCCACTGGCTATTGCTGGTGTTGCTCAGCCTCATCACCCTTACGAAGTTGATTCCTTTATGGGGATTCATCTACACCACCCGTATCTATCCGATAATCGGCTCTCTTCTCTCTCCCATCTCCGGACTTTTCCCTTTTGCTTTGGGCGACCTCTTCATCGCTCTCAGCATAGTCTGGGTCATTTTCTATCCCATCTACGAAATAAAATGGAGGAAACAACTGGCCAAGCGGTTCTTTTTTCTTGCAGCAAAGAGAGGCTGCTATCCCAAGAAGAAGGTAGTTTTCGGAAGAGTAGCCGAATATCTGCTGTGGGTATATGCCTGGTTTTATATAGCCTGGGGACTGAACTACTCGCAGCCGAATATCTACTGCAGAACGGGCATGAAGCCTGTGGAAGTATCTGAAGCTAAATTCAGGGAGTTCGCCTACAGATATGCGGATAGCATCAACTATTTAAGTGAAGAACGAAGAGTGAAGAGTGAAGAAACAGCGTTCGACGGCCAAAGGGAAAGTCAATTCAATGGTATGGTGGATGATGGATTGAAGAATCGGGTGCGGGATACAGTTCTGAAAGGTTACAACGAAATCGGAGCCAAGGAAGGAATCAATGCTCCCTTCAACCAACATCCTCATGCCAAGACCATGCTCTTCACTCCACTGAGTTCGATGTCGGGCGTAACGGGCAGCATGGGGCCATTCTTCTGCGAGTTCACCCTCAATGGCGATATCCGTCCGCACGACTATCCTGCCATCTATGCCCACGAGTTTGCCCACTTACTCGGTATTGCCAACGAGGGAGAGGCCAACTTCTACAGTTACATCGTATGCACAGCCTCATCCGACAAAGCTGTGAAGTTCAGCGGATATTACCACATTTTCTTCCACGTACTCCGCAATGTCTTCGATATTTTAGGCGAGAAAGAAGGAGAGAAATTCCTGAAATACATCCGACCAGAAATCATCCAGTTGGCAAAAAGTGACCGCAACTACTGGCTCAGCAAGCGATGCAAGGTGCTCGATGCAGCCCAGGACTTCATCTTCGATCTTTACCTGCGGGGCAATCATGTGGCGGAAGGAAGAAAGAGTTACTCGGGAGTCGTAGGACTGATACTGGCATGGGAAAGTCATCACACGAAATAGGCTGATGCTCTCACGAGTACCAGCCTATTTACTTGAACTGCTTCTGTATTAACAAACCTTCTTTACTGATTTTGAACACGAGGAATACGCTTACCCGGCTGTCCCTTGCCACCCTTGGCACCCCTGGCATGCTGAGCAAAGCGCCTCATCATATTTTTCTCAATCTCATAGACCCGCTGTATCTGCTGTTGGGTCAGGAACTGAGAATACTTCTTGTAATACTTCTGACGGATGTCGAGAATCTTCTCGCTCATCTCGAAACGACGCTTAATATCCTGCTCACTCTGGGTCTCAGAACCTTTCTGATTGCGGCGAATACGAGGACCCAGCGCCCAGATTTCCTTCTGGCATTCCGTATAAGTTTCGATAAATCGAACTGTAGTTTTCTCATCGAAAGCCAAGTCGTGCGCTATATGCTGCGCCTGCTTTTCAGCCAACTGTTCGCGCGAAATGCGCTGTTTCTGATTAGGAGTCTGTGCTAAAACACTTGTCGTAATAGTCATCATTGCGACCATCATCAAAATACTTACAATTCTTTTCATACTTAATCTTTTTAAATTATATTGAATCTGTTTTTTTAGAAAACAGGAAACATCTATCCATTGAATGAAAGAGATTCCTGATATGATTTGAGAGACATATTTAATTATTCAGAAAAACATCCTCCTGGTAAACATCTAAAAGATATGCCTGATCGGCAGCTGACAACTGGGCAAAAGCCTGATCCACCGCCTGGAGTTCTTGTTCTGTCTGAGATGGATGAGAAGGATGAGGCGCAGAGAAGTCGATATGAAGCACCAGAAGTACTGCCACCGATGCAGCCACAGCCAACATGGCGGTCCACATCACCCTCATCAGAGGCCGTTTCTTGTGTTCTATCTTAACCGGTTTAGGAGTATCATTCTTCACCGCCTCCAGAATGTTAGTTTCCATATCCTTGAAGAAATCTTCGGGCGTAGAGTAAGGCATTCGCTTACCCACCTTGTCGAAATCAAATTTTTCAGATTTATTGAAATCAAATTCTGTATTCATATTCTTATTTTTTGAAATCTGTTTTTTATAACCTTTTCAGAACCCTCACTTAATCGTTTGAGTTCATGTACTTCACTATTTTCTCTTTGGCAACATGATAGCTTGCCTTGATGCTGGAAGGCGTGGAATCTGCGATGCGGGCGATTTCGTCGAAAGCGAGTTCATCGTAATATCGCAGGTTGAACGCCAGCTGCTGCTTGGGTGGAAGCGTGAGAATTGCCTTCTGCAGTTTCACCGCCACCTTATCATCATAGTCGATGTAATTATCACCAGCGATGAATTGGACTCCCGTGGCAGCCGATTCCAGCGAGACGACCTCTTGTCTCCGCTTACTGATGATGCGCAATGCCTCATTGGTAGCGATGCGGTAAATCCAGCTTCGGAATGAGCAGTCCCCACGATACTGGTCGAACGAACGGTAGATTCTCACGAAAGTTTCCTGAGCTGCATCCTGAGCATCATCATGAGACACAACAAGTCTTCGGATGTGCCAGTAAAGAGGCTCCTGATATTTCATCATCAGCATCCTGAATCCTCTCTCGGGAGATTCCTTCAGCGTGTCGATGATGCCATTGTCATTTATACTCATATTCGTTTATTTTCTTGAACGTTACGATTATTTGACCCTCAGAAAAGGGAAAAGTAAAAAAGAGGAATTATTTTTTTCGATATCAGCTTAATTTTCTCCCTACTTTTTTCTTTTAATACAATATAAAAAAGAAAACTGGAGCAAAAGCTCCTATTTCTCAAAGAAAAAGTATATATTTGCAAACAAATTAGAATATCGAAACGATATGGGGAAAGAAAAGGATTTTTCAAGGAATGCTGAGGCATCTGGGGAAAGTAAGTCTTACAAGAAATCGGGATTCGCACAACTGTCTGATGATGAGATTCTTCAAGGCTTCAAAGATGCTGATGCAAGAATAGTAAGGGAGTATTACTACGGATACTGCCGGGTGGCTTATTGCATCTACGACAAGCGTTACGACCTGCAATCGAAACCGGGCATGGACTTTTATTCGCTGACCCATGAATATTATCTCTATCTCTGCGAGCAAGACTTCAAGCCATTGGAGGACAGGAAGCCCAGTATGTCGCTCAAAACCTGGATGGTGAATGGTTTCCGATTCCTCTTGCTGGATAAATTGAAGGAGGTGGTGAAGGAGCACCGTTTCGAGAGTTTTGAGGCGCGACAGGAAAGCCGCAAGATGAAGTTTGACGTAAGCGACAACCAGTTTGAGCACGATCTTTACCAGACGATAGAGGATATCGGCAATTTCTATTATGGCAGAGACAGCAAGAACAGCATCATCCTGAAGATGCTCTATATAGAGGGATTCCGGGGCAAGGACGTAGCCGCTCAGTTGGGCATATCCCATTCTGCCGTCACCCAGCGTTGCCAGAAGATGATGCACGATGTGGTGATTCCTTATTTCAAGAGATACTTCGATGCATCGGAATACGGAAGCTATCTGTCGTTCGGCGACGAAGACGCATCCGTTTCAAGTGCTCCTAAGATGTCGATGCCGAGCATGATGTCCGAATGCATGTGCTGCGAGGAAGCGACTGATAATGGCAATAACATATTTAATAATAAGAATAATATGGAAGATATGAAGAAGGGAAGAATCACTCCTCACTGGATTGATTCTTTGAAGGAGAACGAGATATTTGTATTTGGTAGCAATCTGGCTGGCATGCATGGCGGTGGTGCTGCCCGCATAGCCCGCCTGCATTTCGGTGCTGTCATGGGCAAGGGTGTGGGCTTGCAAGGTCAGAGTTATGCCATTCCTACGATGCAGGGCGGCGTGGAAACCATCCGTCCATACGTGAATGATTTCCTGGATTTTACCAAGCATCATCCAGAAATGCAGTTCCTGGTAACACCTATCGGTTGCGGTATCGCCGGCTTTGAGGCTGAAGACATCGCCCCTTTGTTCGAGAGCGCAAAGGAGATGAAGAACATCAGTTTGCCTGAGAGTTTCTGGGAAGTGATAGAATGAAGAATGGAGTAATATACAATTTAAACATCATAAGATATGAAGACAAACAAAAAAGATAAGTATTTTGATATACCAAAGAATTATCAGAATTTTGTATTGGTACAAAAGACAAATGCCAAGCCAGAAGATTACGGTTACACAAAGGAAGCAGTATTGAAAGTTTTGAATCTGGTCAAGAATGATCCAAACAATTATGACCTTGAAGATGACGACCTACAAAACGACTTAGGTTGTTTCTTCAATGACGGAGTATGCGTTGAAAGACCACAAGAATATGAGCCATCCCCAAGCGAAGTTGAAAAATACATTCGCTTGTGGGATAGCTTAGACAATTATGTAAATCAAGAGAAAGCTCTTGACAAATTGTTTTTCAGCTTATGCCAAAAGAACGATACCATAGAAGATGTTCTGCTAAAATGCTCAACACTAAATGACTTCTATAGTACCAACATATTTGATATTCATGCTGTTGCCAAGCATATACTATCAATTCCAGATTTTGACAAAAGACTGAAAAATGGAGATTTAACTTTAGTGGATGAAATTGCCCACGTCGAAGTTGGAAAAGAAAAGAAGCAGCATTTCTTCTACTCATTTGCATCAAAATATTGCAGCCACCATCAACCATTAATGTATGCTATTTACGACAACTATGTAGAGAAAGTGTTACTGTATTTCAAAAGACGCGACAAGTTCTACAATTTCAACAATTCCGACTTACGAAACTACCCAATTTTCATCAATATCATACATAAGTTCCAAGAGAGCTATGGATTAACAGCATACAATCTAAAAGAGATAGATAAATATCTATGGCAATTAGGTAAATCTTATTACAAAAAATATAATTAAGTAAATATGTTAGGAGCAATGATAGGAGATATTGCTGGCTCAAAATATGAGTTCAACAATACGTTTGATTATGATTTCGAGATGTTCGGCGAGGGATGCGACTTCACCGATGACACCATTTGCACGGTGGCGATTGCCGATGCGATACTGAACGGGCGAAACTATCAGGAAAGTCTGTTGGATTGGTGCCGCCGCTATCCTTCACCTAAGGGAGCGTATGGCGGAAGATTCGCAGCATGGATTTGCTCTCTTAATCCGCAGCCATATAATAGCTTTGGCAACGGTTCTGCAATGCGAGTATCGCCAGTAGCTTGGCTCTTCGATGATCTATCGCAGGTTTTGGAAGAGGCAGAAAAGACGGCTCTTCCTACTCATAATCATCCCGAAGGAATCAAGGGAGCCAAAGCTATAGCTCATGCCATCTGGTATTTCCGCAAGAGCAGATTCTCAGAGGAATCTAAGGATTCTGAGAATGAGGAAACGAAGGGATTGAAAAATGAGAATGCTAAGGCTTCTAAGGATGAAAATGAAACAATACAGGGATTCATGTCCATCGCCCGCAGCTATTACGAGGATTTCGACACACGAGTTTATCCAAAGGGCAAGTTCGATGAGACCTGTATGGATGCCGTGCCCTTATCCTTCTATCTCCTCTCGCAAGCCTCATCTTTCGAGGATGCCATTCGCCTCGCTATATCTCATGGTGGCGATAGCGATACCATCGGAGCCATCGTCGGCTCCATCGCCGAAGCCCGCTTCGGTATTCCGCAAGAAATGAAAGAGAAGGCTTTGAGCTATCTGCTGGATGACATGAAAGATATATGGAAACAATTTGCAGAAAAATCCCAAATAAAGCAAGAATAATTTGGTGTTAACGAAGAAAAGCCGTATTTTTGTGGCAATTAAAACAAGTAAATATGACGAACCATGATTTTTGGATGTCCATCAGTGACATAATCAATGAAGGATTTACATCTGAAGGTCTAGCAAAATTAGATGATTATGCAGAACAATTCAGTACTGGAAAGATCTTATATAAACGATTTTCACCGTCAGAGCAGCTTGGCTGCGTTAAAGGGGGAACAATACATGTTATTGCATCCTTACTCGCGGGAGCAGAAGTTGGCACAGATCAACTCACTGCGCCAGAACACAGTTTCAAAAGAGAACAGCAACTTGGAAAGGTCCAAGAAAAACGCATAGAAAGCTGGGCTAAAAAGACAGGATGCTGGGTAGATGACACTAGCGTATACAACCAAACCTTGGGCGATAAATTAGCGCAAGGCGGTGAAGCTATTGTATATGATAACGGTAATTCTGTACTAAAAGTAATCGGCCTTGACTATTTCATACAGCCAATTTTTGCTTTGGACAGAATTTCGTTACACAATGCTTACTTTGAACAAACCAAGATGTTTGTATTGGGATTCGGTAGAAACTCTATGGGCGACTTTATGATTATTGTTACCCAAACTTTCTTTCAAGGTAGCCAAATGACCGAAGAAGATATTGAAGAGTATACGGAACGTATTGGATTTAAACTGGTGAATCCCAGAAATTGGACATACTCCACACCAGGTATATACCTAAGTGATATGCACAACGAGAATGTTTTTCGTGGCCATGACGGGGTGGTTTATGTCATAGATTGCGACATCCGAATAAACACACCAGAACTAAAGGCTGGTGGCACACGAACTTTAACAACAGAAGTTGAATTTATAAAAGAATAAAGACATTGCAAGAATAGCTATATAGGCTATGATTAAAGATTTCAAGAAGAGAGGATTGATATGATAAGAACAAGGTGTTGCCACTAGGCTCAGCAAAGCTGCTGAGTCTAGTGGCAACTGCAGAGAAGGTATCTTCTGGAACCCGAGGAGTAATATTTTTTGCCTTCATAGTCAAGAAAGAATCCTTTTGTGCAGTATTAGAAAATAAGCGTTTTACAAAGCCATTTCCTGTATAATAACAAAATGTCCGCAAAACCAAATTCTTGGAATTGCGGACAAAAATGAATAGTTTTATATAATGTTAGAAAGCTGCAACATTATTAATACATGGTGTACCCTTGGCATCATCGAATACAATGCGAAGACCATTGGTCTTTACCTTGTCAAATCGTAGGATACGCTTGTAACCGATTGTGGTTGTCTCTTCCTTTTGACTGAGCTTTACCCAGTTCTTGCCCTCAAGATAATATACTGTGAATGCTTTCACACGCTGTCCTAAAGGTATATACTCCTGGAGCAAAAGTCGAGATACTTCTCAGAGTGAGACTTTTTGTTATCTTACAGGACGAATCACGAATTTGAATGCA
>SAMEA3663085__coassemble_128_pt1 | contig 39499 bp, 24 predicted proteins | sample SAMEA3663085__metabat2_high_PE_025 | metagenome-assembled genome bin SAMEA3663085 (sample SAMEA3663085) | pig gut metagenome | biome: pig gut; feature: pig-associated habitat; material: faeces | place: France | collected 2012
TGATCTTCGGTTAACATACCTGGTGGGCTATCCACGGACTTCCGCACCTGAGCCGCAATGTCTCTCACAGGGTAGTTCTTTTGTGTTGAAAGGCCAAGTCGTGGGCACGATGCTCGTGGAATTGAGCATCGATGACAAACCACAGGCTGCATACGGTGAGAATGACTATGCTGAAAGTAGGGGTGGCAAGTTTCTCTTGGAAGCTGCCGATTATACCGTCAGTGCAGCTTGTTTCGACAGCATCCCTCGTAACTATGACTTAGATGCAGTCCCAATGGTTCACGAGAAGAACTTGAAGATTGTGGGGGGCAAGGCACAGCAGCAGTACCAAGAATGGCAGGATGCCTCCTATGAGACTCGGCTCAACTACAAACTCTTGGACTTCCAACTTCGCAATGCAAAGTTCCGCTCTCGTAGAGAAGACGGTCCCGATACCATAGCCGTGAATCGCTTGCGACCCTTGGTGGATGAGGCTATGGACAAGGCAAAGGTGGTAGAGGATCAGTTTGTGGCAGAGCATTCAGACTATGCCATCAGTCTTTTGCTCAAGAGCAAGGAGTTGGCAAACCCTTTTGCTATGACGAATGCAGAGTATGATGCGATGCTTGCTGCTTTTGCCAACAACTATGACAAGAGCCGCTATGAAGATTTCGTGAAGTCTGTCAATGAAATGAAGAAATATCTCAAAGGTTCCCATTTCAAAGATTTGGCGGTGGAGACCGTTGAGGGCAAGTCTGCCAACTTGAAGGACATCGTTATGCCAGACAAGTACAACTTCCTCGACTTCTGGGCTTCGTGGTGTGGTCCTTGTCGTGCCGCCATTCCTAGTGTCAAGAAATTGCATGAGAAGTTGGGCGACAAACTTAACATTGTCAGCATCTCTGTGGATAAGAAACGTGCCGACTGGGAGAAGGCGATGGCGGAGGAAAAGATGCCTTGGCAGCAATACCTCGTCCCGCAGTCTTCGATGAAAGCCTTGAAGGATGCTTACTTCTTGCAGTTTGTCCCATCATTGGTGGTCATCGACCCATCTGGTCATATCGTGCTTTTCACCAGCAATCCTGATGAGGCACATCGCTATTTAGAGCAAAAACAAAATTAACATACATTCTCTCTCTCTCGTACAACGAGGAGGCTTGCTGCTAAGTGTAGTGGCAGCCTCCCGTTTTCTTTTTTGAAAAGTCAATGTTTTCTCTTCTCCCCACAAAATAAGCAAAAATAACTTTATTTATTTTGTGATTTCTCCAATTCTCATTATCTTTGCACTCAAAATATAAACGTTTATAAGAATAATGAAATTTTTGAAGAAGTATCTACTGGATATTCTGGTAGTAATCGTATTTGCAGTTGTCTCCTTTGTTTATTTCATGCCAGCCGACATGGACGGGCGCATCCTGTTCCGTCATGATGCTGCAGCAGGCAAGGGACTGGGACATGAAAAGGAACTTTTCCAGCAACAGACTGGCGAGGTGACCCGTTGGACAAACTCTGTTTTTGGTGGAATGCCAACTTATCAGATGTCACCATCTTATGAGAGTGGTACTGTTTTGCAGCAGGCTGTCAATGCCTATCATCTTTGGTTGCCTGATTATGTATGGTATGTTTTTGCATACCTCTTAGGATTCTATATCCTGTTGAGAGCCTTTAACTTCCGACAGTCATTAGCAGCATTGGGATCTATCATCTGGGCATTTTCGTCCTATTTCTTCATCATCATTGCTGCCGGACACATCTGGAAAGTGATGGCTTTGGCTTATTTGCCTCCTATGATTGCAGGTGTCGTATTGGCTTATCGTGGTAAATATTTGTGGGGATTGCTCGTTACTGCTATCTTTGCAGCCTTTGAAGTCAATGCCAACCACGTGCAGATGACTTATTATTACCTCTTTATCATCTTCTTTATGCTTCTCGCATTCTTGTGGGATGCCTATAAGAAGAAGGAAATGGCTCGCTTCGGTAAGGCTACTGCGGCTTGTATCGTGGGTGCCGCCATCGGTATATCGCTCAATCTTTCCAACCTGTATCATACTTGGCAGTACGGTCAGGAGTCTATGCGTGGAAAAAGTGAACTGGTGAAGAAAAACGCTGCTAACCAGACCAATAGCGGTTTGGATAGAGACTATATTACCCAGTGGAGTTATGGTATTGACGAGACTTGGACGCTCATGATTCCGGATGCAAAGGGTGGTGCTTCTGTTCCTTTGGCACAGAACACAAAGGCAATGGAAAAAGCGGATCCTAACTTTGTACAGATTTATCAGCAACTCGGACAGTATTGGGGCAACCAGCCTGGAACAAGCGGTCCTGTATATGTAGGTGCTTTCGTCTGTATGCTCTTCATCTTGGGCTTATTCATTGTGAAGGGGCCGATGAAGTGGGCTTTGTTGGCAGCGACCATCCTCAGTGTACTTCTCTCATGGGGTAGAAACTTCATGCCGTTTACGGATTTCTTCTTGGATTACGTTCCGATGTATGCCAAATTCAGGACGGTGGCTTCCATCCTTGTGATTGCTGAGTTTACCATTCCTCTGTTGGCGATGATGGCACTCAAGAAGATCGTGGATGAACCGGAAATATTGACTACCAAGGCCAAACTCGTTTATGCAAGTTTCGGACTGACAGCAGGTTTCTGTCTCCTCTTTGCCTTGGCACCAGGCCTGTTCTTCTCAGATTTCGTATCTGCACAGGAACTTCAGGCTTTGCAGCAGCTTCCTGCAGAATATCAGGGACCTATCATCAGCAATCTGACTGAAATCCGAAAGGGAATCTTTACTTCCGATTGCTGGCGTTCTTTCTGGGTTATCGTCATTGGCTCGGCTTTCCTCTTCCTTTATAAGATGAAGAAGTTGGGCAAGGAGTTTATGATTGCTGGTATTGCTGTACTCTGTCTGGTAGATATGTGGATGGTCAACAAGCGTTATCTCTATGATGATATGTTCGTGGAGAAGAGCGTGCGTGATACTCCACAGCAAATGACTGAGACCGATAAGATGATCTGCAGAGACAAGTCGCTTGATTATCGTGTACTCAATATGGCATCCAATACCTTCAATGAGAACGAAACTTCATATTATCATAAGAGCGTTGGTGGTTATCATCCAGCCAAACTCCGTCGTTATGCGGAGATGATAGAAGCTTATATCTCTCCAGAGATGCAGAAGGCGATGAAGGCTGTAGCTGAGGCTGGTGGTGACATGACGAAGGTGAATGGCGACAGCATATTCCCTGTGCTCAATATGCTCAACACGAAGTACTTCATCATGCCTTTGCAGGGTGGACAGACTGTGCCTGTGCAGAATCTTTATGCCTATGGCAATGCTTGGTTTGTTGATAAGGTAAGCTATGCAGAAAATGCCAATGAGGAGATTGACAAGGTAGGAAAGATCAATTTGCGACATGAAGCTGTAGCTGATGCGAAGTTCAAGCAGCAGCTCGGTGAAAGTGTGCCTCAGGATGATACTTCTATTGTTAAGTTGACTCAATATAAGCCAAATAATCTGACTTATGAGGTTACTTCCAACAAGGGTGGTGTCATCGTGTTCTCTGAAATATATTATCCTGGTTGGACGGCTACGATAGACGGACAGCCTGCAGAATTGGGCAGAGTGGATTATATCTTGCGTGCCCTGAATGTAAAACCGGGAACTCACAAGGTGGTACTTGATTTCCACCCTACATCCCTGAAGACAACAGAGGCCATTGCTTATGTAGGCTACGGTGTACTGTTGATTCTCTTGCTCGCAGGTTTATTCTTTGAATGGAAGAAAAATAAAGTAACAGAAAAATAAGCAATATGGACTTTAGAACGGAAGTGAACATAGAAAAGGCTGACTTTGAGATACAGCCTTCTGACAGACTGCTTTTCGTGGGCAGTTGTTTTGCGGATCATCTCGGCAATCGTTTTGTCGAGAATCGCTTCCGTGCCATGGTCAATCCATACGGAGTCATGTACAATCCTACGAGCGTATATCACTCTGTGGACCGGTATCTCAAGGGGGAACCTTGTACCGCAGGTTTGAAGGCTGGTACTGAATACCAGAACCAAGACCGAAAAGTGGATGTGGCTGTCTTTACGCTCGGAACCAATCATGTATATATCCTGAAGGAAACGGGTGAAGTGGTGGATAACTGCCAGAAGCGTCCGCAATGCCTGTTTGAAGAAAAGGAATTGAGTGCGGGTGAATGCGTGGTAGAACTTTCCAAGGCGGTTTTGGCATTGCTCGGTCAAGGAGTCAGGCACATCATCGTGACGGTGAGTCCTATCCGTTACCAGAAATATGGATTCCATGGCAGTCAGCTTTCCAAGGCCACGCTTCTTTTAGCGGCAGATATACTTTGCCAGCGCTTTCCAGAAGTGGTGCGCTATTTCCCTGCCTATGAAATTCTCTGTGACGAACTGAGAGATTATCGCTTTTACAAGGAAGATATGCTTCATCCGAGCGAACTTGCCGTGGAATATATCTGGCAGAAGTTCCAAATGGCTTACTTTGGCAAGACTGCCGAGGACTTTTTAGAGGAATGGAAACCTATCCGTGAAGCCCTTGGACACCGACCTTTCAATCCAGAGAGTGAGGAATACAAGAAGTTTCTTGCCAATGCACAGGAAAAAGAACGGAAATTCATGGAAAAGTACCAGTTGGGGAAATGACATGATTATCTCATATAGAATATTTTAAAAAGTAAGATAATGACTTATACTATCGAAAAGGTAACCACACTGATAGGTGCGCGTCGCTATGGAGACAAGGATACGAATATCGGTTTCATATTGACCGATAGCCGTTCACTCTGTTTCCCAGAGGAAACTCTGTTCTTCGCCTTGAAGTCAGAGCGTAATGATGGTCACAACTACATTCCTGAGTTGTATCGTCGTGGTGTTAGAAATTTCGTAGTTACTAATGTTCCTAAAGGATATGCTTCAGACTATCCGGAAGCTAATTTCCTGAAGGTGGTTAATACGCTGGAAGCTCTCCAGCGTCTGGCAGAGCGCCATCGTGATGAATTTAATATTCCTATCGTGGGCATTACTGGTTCCAATGGTAAGACTATGGTCAAGGAATGGCTTCATCAGTTGCTTTCTCCAAATATGTTTGTCACCCGCAGTCCGCGCAGCTACAATTCTCAGATAGGTGTGCCTTTGTCTGTCTGGCTGATGAACGAGCAGACTGAGGTTGGTGTCTTTGAAGCTGGTATCAGTCAGCCTGGCGAGATGCTTGCTCTTCGTGACATCATTCAGCCAACGATAGCCGTGCTTACTTATTTGGGTTCTGCGCATCAGGAGAATTTCGAGTCTTTGGAGGCTAAGTGTCGTGAGAAGATCATTCTTTTCCATGATGCAGAAACTATCGTCTATAATGGTGATGATGAAATTGTTGCCAGGGTGGTAGGCGAATATCATGATTACAAGGGTGAAAAACTGTATTGGTCCTTGAAGGATTCTGCTGCTCCTTTCTATGTGAAAAATATAGAGAAGAAGGGTAATCTGTCTATTATTACCTATATATATAAAGGTGAAGAGGATAGCTATTCTCTACCTTTTATTGATGAGGCTTCTGTCACCAATTCTATTATAGCGGCAGTTGTTTCCCGTAAGTTGGGGGTGACTGCAGAGGATGTAGATAAGCGTATGTCACTTCTTGAACCGGTAGCTATGCGATTGGAAGTCAAGGAAGGACAGCATGGTTGCACTTTGATCAATGACAGTTACAACTCAGACATCAATTCCCTCGATATCGCTCTCGATTTTATGAGTCGCCGTCCAGATCATAAGGGGCGCCGTCATACGTTGATACTCAGTGATATCTTCCAGAGCGGTGAGAATCCTAAGGACTTGTACAAAGAGGTCTCTGACTTATGCCGTAAGCGTGGTGTGGTCAAATTCATCGGTGTCGGTCCGCAGTTGTATGAACAGAGTGATGAGATTCAGATTTCAGAGAAATTCTTCTTCCGTAATATTGAGGACTTTATCAAGAGTGAGGTGTTCGCTTCCTTGCGCGATGAGGTCATCCTGCTGAAGGGTGCCCGTCAGTTTGGCTTTGACCAGTTGACTGAATTACTCGTGAAAAAGGTGCATGAAACCACATTGGAGGTAAATCTGAATGCAGTAGTGGCCAATCTGAACTATTACCGTTCGTTCATGAAACCAGAGACCAAGTTGGTATGCATGATCAAGGCGGATGGTTATGGAGCCGGAGCGGTAGAAATCGCCAAGACATTGCAGGATCATCGTGTGGATTATCTTGCCGTAGCAGTAGCCGATGAAGGTGTTACGCTTCGCAAGAATGGTATTACGAGCAATATCATGATTATGAATCCGGAGATGACAGCCTTCAAGACCATGTTCGACTATGATTTGGAACCAGAGGTTTATTCTTTCCGTATTCTGGACGCACTGATCAAGGCTGCAGAAAAAGAGGGTGTTACTGGTTTCCCTGTACATATCAAGTTGGATACAGGTATGCACCGTCTGGGCTTTGACCCGGAAAATGATATGGAAGAATTGATAGCACGACTGAAACATCAGAATGCCATCATACCTCGAAGTGTGTTCTCGCATTTTGTAGGTAGTGATGATGATTCCTTTGATGCGTTTTCTGCCCAGCAGTTCGCATTGTTTGATAAGGGTAGCAAGCAGTTGCAGGCAGCCTTCGATCATAAGATATTGCGCCATATCTGCAATTCTGCAGGTATAGAGCATTTCCCTGACAGACAGTTGGATATGTGTCGCTTGGGATTAGGACTTTATGGTATCAATTCCCGCAACAACAAGACCATCAACTGTGTAAGTACCCTGAAGACGACTATCCTGCAGATGCATCACATCAAGGCAGGGGAGAGTATCGGCTACAGTCGCAGGACCATTCTGGATAAGGACAGCGTGATAGCAGCCATTCCAATCGGTTATGCTGATGGTTTGAACCGTCATCTCGGCAACCGCCACGCTTATTGTCTGGTCAATGGTCAGAAAGCAGAGTATGTGGGTAACATCTGTATGGATGTAGCCATGATCGATGTGACAGGCATAGATTGCAAGGAAGGCGACAGTGTGGAAATCTTTGGAGAGCAATTGCCAGTGCAAACGCTCAGTGATATTCTCGACACGATACCTTATGAGGTGCTGACTACTATCAGTAATCGTGTGAAGAGAGTGTATTATCAGGATTAAACAGAGGCGAAAATCTGTTGAAAATGTACAAAATCATATCAATCCCATCCGAAAATATCGGGTGGGATTCTTTTTTAAGTAATATTTTTAATGAAAACGTATTGAATTTAAAGAAAAAAGCGTATCTTTGTGCCCATAAAACTTGAAACAAATCAATGTTGCACTTTATATGGGTGCCCAAAATTATTAACTAACATTCATTAAAATTTAAAATGGAACAGGTATTTAGCTATATCATTAGCTTAGGTGCGAGTGTGATGATGCCAATCATCTTTACCGTCATCGGCTTGTGTATTGGCATGAAATTCGGTAAGGCACTGAAGTCGGGACTCTTCGTAGGCGTGGGTTTCGTAGGCTTGGGTGTTGTTACTGCTTTGTTGACAACTAACTTCAATGACCCATTGAAAGCAATCTCCGACCTTTATCATCTGCAGTTAAATGTATTCGATATGGGTTGGCCAGCTGCAGCAGCAGTTGCCTATAATACTGCGGTGGGTGCATTGATTATCCCTATCTGCCTGGGTGTCAATTTCCTGATGTTGATTACCAAGACAACCCGTACGGTCAATATTGATCTCTGGAACTACTGGCACTTTGCTTTCATCGGTGCGGTAGCTTACTTCGTGATGGGTCAAAGTTTGTTGTGGGGTTATTTCGCAGCAATCGTTTGCTACATCATTACTCTGATCTGTGCAGACTTGACAGCAGAGAAATTCCAGAAATATTATGATTTGGATGGTATCTCTATTCCTCAGCCTTTTTGCCAGAGTTTTATGCCTTTGGCTATCGGTTTCAACAAACTTCTGGATATGATTCCAGGATTCTCTAAGTTGGATATCGATGCAGAGGGTTTGAAGAAGAAGTTTGGTGTATTAGGTGAACCGTTGGTTCTCGGTGTCATCGTTGGTGCCCTGATCGGTTGGGCTGCGCAGCTTGATATTAAGAAGGTATTGTTCTTAGGTGTTACCATGGGAGCGGTGATGGAACTGATTCCACGTATTACCTCTTTGTTTATTGAAGGTTTGAAGCCTATCTCAGAAAAGACTCAGGAATTGGTGAAGTCTAAGTTCAATGGTAAGAAGGTACATATCGGTATGAGTCCTGCTCTTGTTATCGGTCATCCTACAACATTGGTCGTATCTGTCATCTTGATTCCTGCTATCTTGGCTATCGCGGTATTCTTGCCTGGCAACCAGTTCTTGCCATTGGCATCTTTGGCAGGTATGTTCTACCTCTTCCCAATGATATTGCCTTTTACCAAAGGTAATGTAGTAAAGACCCTTATTATCGGTCTCTTTGCTCTGGTAATCGGTCTTTATTTTGTAACCGATATGGCTCCAGACTTTACCTTGGCTGCCAATCAGGTATATGCTGCAACAGCTGACAAGGCTGCTCACATTCCTGCAGGTTTCTCAGGTGGTGCTCTCGACTTTGCCTCATCTCTCTTCGGATGGATTATCTATAGAGGTGTGAAACTTTCATACATCGGTATGGGTGTACTCACAGTCATCACTGTAGCTTTGATGATTATCAACCGTCAGCGCATCGTGAAAGAAGAGAAGAAGGCTGCTGAGGATTTGCAGAAATAAACAGAAAGATAGAAATAATTCTGAAAAATAAAAAATAATATAAAGATTTTAGTAATGAAGAAGGTATTATTATCATTTGCAATGTTGCTCGTTGCTGGTGCTGGTTTTGCACAGTGCTGCAAGAGTGCTTATGAAGTGAAGGCAGAAAATGCTTACACTAATTACAATGTTCGTTATGCAAGCAACCCAATGGATGCAAAGCATTACACAACAGACCGTCTTCGTGGTGAATATGCCATTGAGAAGGTTTTTGCTCCAGGTGAGGTAAACTGGACTTACACAATGTTTGACCGTTTTCTGATTGGTGGCGCGCAGCCAACAACAGCTCCTTTGAAGTTGACTTCTATCGCTCCTCTTTATACAGACAAGCCAAACGATCAGAAGAACCTGCTCGATAACCGCGAGTTGGGTATCATCAATATCGGTGGTGAGGGTACTGTTACTGTAGATGGCAAGAAATATACGCTCGGTTTCCAGGAGGCTCTCTATGTAGGTCGTGGTGCCAAGAATATTGAAGTAGCCAGCAAGGATGCCAATAAGCCAGCTAAGTTCTATATGAACAGTGCTTGCGCACATCAGACCTTTCCTACTAAGAAGGTAACATTGAAGGATGCTAACAACATCAAGGCAGGTAGCTTGAAGGAAAGTAATGACCGCGTTATCCATCAGTTGATTATCGATGGTGTTGCTGGTGTACGTACATGCCAGTTGCAGATGGGTGTAACTGAGTTGAAAGAGGGTTCTGTATGGAACACCATGCCAGCTCATACTCACCTCCGTCGTATGGAGACATATCTCTATTACAATGTGCCAGAGGGTCAGAAGATTCTCCATATAATGGGTGAACCACAGGAGACTCGTCCTATCTGGTTGAACAACGAGCAGGCTGTGATTGCTCCAGAGTGGTCTATTCACTGCGCAGCTGGTACAAGCAACTATACCTTTATCTGGGGTATGGCTGGTGAGAACCTGATCTATAATGATATGCAGGTAGTTAAAATTCCAGAGATGAAATAATAAGATACATGATATGGCAACCTGGTTCATGATTAATATGATCCAGGCTTTGCCGTCTAAATAGTAATCTAAAATAAAAATAAGTATAACGCTTAAAAACTTTTTGCAAAATGAGTCCTATTACAACAAGCAAAATGTCCAACTTCCGTTGGGTAATCTGTGCGCTGCTCTTCATCGCAACCACAGTCAATTACATGGACCGTCAGGTTCTGTCGTTAACATGGAAAGACTTCATCGCTCCAGAATTCCACTGGACAGATAATGATTATGGTACGATTACCGGTCTTTTCTCTATCTTCTATGCCATCGCTAACCTCTTTGCTGGTAAGTTTGTGGATTGGATGGGTACTAAGAAAGGGTATCTCATTGCAATTTTCGTTTGGTCAACAGGTGCTGTTTTGCATGCTGTTAGTGGTATTATAACAAGTGGTATTCTTACAGAACATTGGCTTGTGGGCTTCGAACCGGCAAAAGAGTATATCTTTGATTATGCTGTGAATGGAACAGCACCTGCTTGGTTTGTGGCTTTTGTTGAATTCATGAGGGGACTTCCATCTTGGATGCAATGGCTTACAAACTTGCTTATATCAAGTGACGCTCCAGCTACAGCTATGTTGGCTGTATCTACAATAAGTGTTTGGCTGTTTTTGGCCTTTCGCTTAGTCCTTGCTGTAGGTGAGGCAGGAAACTTCCCTGCAGCCATCAAGGTTACAGCGGAGTATTTCCCAAAGAAGGACCGTGCTTTCTCTACAGCCATTTTCAATAGTGGTGCATCTATAGGGGCTTTGGCAGCTCCTGCTACTATTCCTCTCTTGGCTCGCGCCATGGGTTGGGAGTGGGCTTTCATCATTATCGGTGTGCTCGGTTATGTCTGGATGGGTCTTTGGGTATGGCTTTATGACAAACCTGCCAAGAGCAAGTATGTCAATAACTCAGAGCTTACTTATATCAATCAGGATGAGGAAGCTGAGCAGGTTGAGGCTGAAAAGACTGCAGGTGATGAGGAAGAAGAGAAGACTATCGGTTTCTTGAAGTGCTTTACCTTCCGTCAGACTTGGTCTTTTATCACAGGTAAGTTCTTGACTGATGGTGTATGGTGGTTCTTCCTTTTCTGGGCTCCAGCTTATTTCTCAGATCAGTATGGTTATTCTTCTGACTCAAGCATGGGTATTGCTTTGATTTTCATCCTTTATGCGATTGTTACCATCTTGAGTATCGGTGGTGGTTATCTGCCAACTTACTTTGTTGATAAGAAGGGTATGAATCCTTATATCGGCCGTATGCGTGCGATGTTGATCTTTGCATGTTTCCCATTGTTGGGTCTGATAGCACAGCCTATGGGTGAGTATAGTGCATGGTGGCCTGCTATCATTATCGGTCTTTTAGGTGCTGGTCATCAGGCATGGTCTGCCAACCTTTATTCAACCATTGGTGATATGTTCCCAAAATCTACCGTTGCAACTATCACTGGTATTGGTGCTATGGCAGGTGGTGTAGGTTCTTTCCTCATCAATAAGGGTTCTGGTATGCTCTTTACCTATGCAGAAGGTCAGGGTGCTGCCTTTACTTTCATGGGCTTTGATGGCAAACCTGCTGGTTATATGATTATCTTCTGCATCTGTGCAGTGGCTTATCTCGTTGGTTGGTGTATCATGAAGGCATTGGTACCAAAGTACAAGCCAATCGTCGTTGACTAATTAGAGAAAGATATCAAGTAAAAATAATAATCCCTGTTAAGGAAATGATTTTTCCTTAACAGGGATTTCTGTTTATGGGTTAAAATCATGCTCTGCTTAAAGGGAAAATTTCTTCCGCTTGGGCAGGCACTTTCACATGAAGTCTGGCAATATCTTGCGAATTGTGAGCCGAGTGTGGCTTTTATTTTACAAAACCTTGCTGCTTGAGCGCATCCATAAAACCAATGCTCATGGCCTCACAATCCTTCTTGGTATATCGGATATCTGTGAAAACCTGGGCCAATGTTTCTACGTTGTTGATTCTTACAAATTCCTTGTTTTCTTCCAAGGATTCCTTTTCTGCATAGAAATCATCTATCTTCTCTGGGGTATAATCGCTGTATGATTCCTGATGAATGATACTACGCAATGGGAGTCTGTCGCTCTTGGCTGGATGTTCGTCAGGCCATCCCAAGGTAATGGTGGCTACTGGCATTACGAGCTTTGGTAATTTCAAGGTGTCGATAATCATCTTAGGCATATAGATAGTTGTGCCCAAGAAACAGGTGCCCAATCCTTCTTCTTCGGCTAAGTTACAGAATGTTTGTGTGAAAAGCAAAGCATCTGTAGCCGCATTCATGAATGATAGGATATTGTCATAACCAGGGGTGCCCTTGCGGTTCTCTGCCCAGATGGTTGTACGTCGGTAATCTGCGCAGATGGTAAGTACAACAGATGCATCTGTCACCATAGGTTGGTTGAAATGTGCTGGAGCAAGTGCTTTTTTACCTTCTTCACTTCTGGTAACGACGACACTATAGAGCTGGAGATTGCCCATCGTAGGGGTACGCTCTGCTTCTTCTATCAGCCGATTCAGTAATTCATCGCTTACTTCACGGTTGGAATATTTGCGAATGGTTGTTCTGTTTTTAATTGATTCCATATTCTTTATTTTTGATGTTTCTTGATATCGTTTTCCTCCTTATTCTATTGCAAAGGTAAATAAAGTTTTCTAAAAAGTGGCATATACTGCTATCTTTTTAAGAAATATCTCCAAAAACCTTTCATCATTTAGAATAAAAAGTTTAATTTTGCACCAAATTATTAAACGTTTAATATGATTGATACAGAAAATATGACTTTTGAAGAGGCTCGTCTTGCACTCGTGGATGATTTGAAGAGTAGTTTGGAGAACCTGCGCAACCGTTTTGCAGACCAGCAAGTTGATTGGGGTAAGCTGCAAGACAGTTTGCATAAGGTAGTCGGAGATTCTGTCAATATTCGGAATATGCAACCGGATGTGGTTGAGGTGCGACCAAGAGAATTGGAATGTGATGTTGTCCGTTTCCAGAATAATAAGGAGAAATGGGTGGCATTGGTGGGTTTGCTTAATGGTCATCCTTACGAGATATTCACAGGTTTGCAAGATGATGAGGAAGGCATCATGTTACCAAAATCTGTCACCAAAGGTAAAATCGTGAAGACAGTTCTCAGTGAGGGAGCCAAGAGATATGATTTTCAGTTTGTCAACAAGCGTGGTTATAAGATAACCGTGGAGGGATTGAGCGAAAAGTTTAATCCGGAGTATTGGAATTATGCCAAGTTGATTTCCGGTGTGTTGCGCTATCGTATGCCTATCAAGCATGTTATCAAACTGGTTAGTCAGTTGCAGCTCACTTCTGAGAGTATCAATACCTGGAAGGTGGGTGTAGAACGTGCCTTGAAAAATTACTTGAAGGATGATGAACTGCCAGTTTCTTGTAGTGATGAACAGCATGATGGAGGAGAACAATGATGAATTTACGTCAGAGCTATATCCTTTTGCAAGACTTGAAGTTTCATGCCTTTCATGGTGTTTTGCCACAGGAAAGAAAAACGGGTAATGATTATCTTGTAAGTTTACGTATCAAATATGATGTTACGAATGCATTGACGAGTGATGATGTCAATGATACCTTGAACTATGCAGAGGTTTATCAGTTGGTTTCCCAGGAGATGTCTGTTCCTTCTCAATTGATAGAAAGAGTAGGAGGCAGAATTGGTGATCGTCTTTTTCGCCGTTTCCCAACTATAGAAGAAATTCATCTGAAAATCATCAAGCAGAATCCACCTATGGGAGCCGATTGTGAAGGAGCTGGTGTGGAATTTCTGTTTGAGCGTTCACTTAATAAATAATAAAACTTTGTTGCATATTTTGGTTTTCTGCCATTAAATGCTTAATTTTGCACAATCATAATAAATAGTATGTTGAAGAAGATCGTTCTTTTGCTGGTTGCATTCTTTATGTTGGTGGCATATTCTTTTGCTGCCAATGATAGATTTACGCTTGTTATTGACCCTGGTCATGGTGGTCATGATGCAGGTGCCATGGGTGCCAGATCCAAAGAAAAAGATATAAACCTGCGGGTGGCATTGGCTTTTGGTAAGTATGTAGAACGTAATATGACAGATGTGCGTGTCATTTATACCCGAAAGACTGATGTGTTCATTCCGTTGATGGAAAGAGCAAATATTGCCAATAAGGCTGGTGCTGACCTGTTTATTTCAGTTCACACCAATGCCTTGCCTGGTGGTAAGATAGCCAGAGGTTTTGAAACCTATTCCTTGGGTATGCACCGTGCCAAGGATAATCTGGATGTGGCTATGCGAGAGAACTCTGTCATCTCTATGGAGAAGGGATATCAGCAGACTTATCAGGGATTTGACCCGAAGTCTTCTGAAAGCTATATTATCTTTGAATTCATTCAAGGTAAGAATATGGAGCGCAGTGTTGAGATTGCCCGCTCTATTCAAAAGAGTGTTTGCCGTGAGGCTAACCGACCGGATAAAGGCGTTCACCAAGCAGGATTCTTGGTTCTTCGCGAGACCTCTATGCCAAGTTGTTTGATAGAGTTAGGCTTTGTCACCACTCCTGATGAGGAGGAACTGCTCAACAATGAATCGCGCGTGGATGATGTGGCTAAGGCTATCTTCCACGGTTTCGAACAATATAAGAACAAGTATGATAGAAGAGTTTCTGTGCCTTATCGTGCGGCATCATCTGCAGGCGACAGTGAAATGCCAAAGATTGTGCCAGATACCTATCAGCGCGAGGAAACCAGGCGACAATCGCAGGCAAGGGATACTTCCGTTGGAGAGAAAGATGCTCATGCCCCAATCTTCAAAGTGCAGATTTTGGTGAGCAACCGTGTGCTTCGAGCAGGTGATGCGCATTTCAAAGGAGAAACAGGTTATGCAAGTTATCAGGAGGGTGGTATGGTGAAATACACGATAGGTTCTTCTGCTAATTATAATGAGATTTTCCGACTTCGTAAATCCTTGTTGGATAAGTTTCCTGAGGCATTTATCATCGCCTTTAAGGATGGACAGCAGTACGACGTGAATCAGGCAATTCGAGAATTTAAACAGAATAAAAAATAAAGGAGAATGAAAATTACCAAGGAAATAAAAATAGCTCTTGTGGCTATTGTAGGTATTTTGATTATGTACTTCGGAATTAATTTTCTGAAGGGAATCAATCTGTTTTCTTCCAATAACTATTATTATATGACGTTTTCCGACATCCAGGGACTGGGTGCTTCAACGCCAATTTATGCTGATGGTTATAAGGTAGGAACTGTTGATGCTGTGGATTTTGACTATACTCAGTCTGGTCCTATCAAGGTAAAGGCTGATATTGATAAAAATCTGCGCATTCCAAAGGGAAGTCAGGCTGAAATTGTGAAAGACCTGATGGGTAATTTGCAAGTGAATATCTTGTTGGCTAATAATCCTCGTGAACGTATTGAGGCTGGTGGCATTATACCTGGAACTGTCAATGAGGGCGCTTTGGGCAAGGTTTCGGCTATGGTTCCTACTATCGAGAAGATGCTTCCTAAACTGGATTCTATCTTGGGTAGTTTGAATGCGCTCTTGGCAGATCCTGCATTGGCTGCTTCTTTGCATAATGTGCAAACCATTACGGCCCATCTTACGGTTTCTACCCGTGAGTTGAATACGTTGATGGCAGGTCTCAACAAGCAGGTTCCTGGTATGATCAATCGTGCCAATGGTGTTTTGGATAATACGAATAAGTTGACTTCCAATCTGGCATCTTTGGATGTACAGGGTACGCTGGATCGTGTCAACAAGACATTGGAGAATACACAGGCATTTACTGAAAAATTGAACAGCAACAAGGGTACTCTCGGCTTGCTGATGAATGATACCCAGCTTTATGATAATATGAATTCGACCATGCGCCATGCTGATTCTTTAGTTATCGATTTGAAACAGCATCCTAAGCGCTATGTTCACTTCTCTGTTTTTGGTAGAAAAGACAAGTGATAGAGGCGAATGTCTTTAAAAAGCCGCCTGTGCTTAAATAAAAATAGTCTAAATAAGCAGATATGATGTTTCACGCCCTCGAAATAACTTTCGAACTGATTGTTTGTGAGTTATTTCGAGGGTGTTACGATTTTGTTTCACTCTTTTTCTATACTTTTCTTTGAAAAGCTTCTAAGTTATTCTATTTCAGAGAGTTAACCCTAAAAATAGGTCAAAGAGCTGCAAATTGTGGATAACTTAATTAAGTGTCTGATAATTAAAAGGTTATAAGACTATATTAAAATAAATTAAATTATCAGATTTGGTGGTCTGCGTTTTATTTTATAATTTTGCAGTGAATTTGGCGTTTTTGGGATGCCTTTCACTAATTTGAGCAATAATTTAAAGCAATTATCGATATAATGTTAGCAAGTCCTAAAGCTCTTTGGGACAATTGTCTTACGCTTATCCGTCAGCATGTCTCTGAGCAACATTTCAATACGTGGTTTAAACCCATTGTTTTCGAGTCGTATAAGCCGGCTACGAAAACTTTGCTGGTTAGAGTTCCGAGTACTTTCTTCTATGAGTATTTGGAAGCAAACTTCGTGGGCTTACTGAGCAAGGTATTGCATCAGAATTTTGGTGAAGGTATTCGTCTGACTTATCGTGTTGTGGTAGTCAAGGATGCTCCAGGTGGTACTACACCTTTGCCTTTAGATCCTGATGATGCTAATGACTTGAGTCCTAAGAGTCATCAGGCTCAGGCAGGAAGCGAGACTGCTGCAGCAGGAGAATCTCAAATGGATGATATTGATACCCAACTTGATCCTAAGTTGACATTCAATAATTACATGGAGGGTGAAAGTAATAAGCTTCCACGTTCTGTGGGATTGTCTATTGCAGAACATCCTAATACAAGTCAGTTTAATCCGATGTTTATCTATGGTCCGTCTGGTAGCGGTAAGACACATTTGGTCAATGCCATTGGTGTTAAGGCTAAGCAGATGTATCCGCAAAAGCGCGTGCTCTATGTGAGTGCCCGTCTCTTTCAGACGCAATATACAGATGCTATTCTGCACAATTCAAGCAATGATTTCATCAATTTCTATCAGTCTATCGATATGCTGATCGTTGATGATATTCAGGATTGGGCAGGCAAGGCAAAGACATTGAATACGTTTTTCCATATCTTCAATCATCTCTTCCGTAATGGTAAGCGCATCATATTGGCAAGTGACCGTCCTCCGGTAGATTTGAAAGATGTGCCAGATCGCCTTCTGACGCGTTTCTCTTGTGGTTTGGTATGTGAATTGGAAAAACCGAACGAGCAGCTCTGTGTGGATATCTTGAGCAATAAGATACGTCGTGATGGCTTGAAAATCTCCAAGGAGGTTGTTAGTTTCATTGCTCAAACCTGTAATGGCAGTGTGCGTGATTTGCAGGGTGCCATCAATGGTTTGCTGGCTTATAGCATTGTGTATAACAGCAATATTGATATCCGCTTGGCAGAACGCGTTATCAAGAGAGCCGTGAAGGTGGATGACAAGCCTTTGACGATAGATGATATCGTAGAGAAGGTTTGTACTCATTATAATGTGACTACAGCTGCCGTGAACAGTAAGAGCCGTAAGCGTGATTATGTGGTGGCAAGACAGGTGACGATGTATCTGGCACAGAAATATACCAAAATGCCTGCTTCACGCATAGGTAAGCTTGTAGGAAACAGAGATCATAGTACTGTGATTCACAGTTGTTCAAAAGTGGAGGAGCGATTGAAAATCGATGCAACTTTCAGCGATGAAATAATGAGTATAGAAAACTCGTTTAAGTTGAAAGCGTAATGATTTGCATCTTTAAGTTGCAAAGAAGCGTATGAATTCATTATATCTTTTTCAGTTTGCATGTTTCATATTCATGCTCGTCAATGCCTTCATCGTGGCACTCTCTCATCTGCATGTAAGATGGGAGAACAAGCGGTATGAGCGTTCTTGATGGATCATCGTGATTGCCCTGATAGGATTAGCGATACAATATGTGATACAGATTGGCAAGATGTCAAATGCTAAAAAGTTACACAGGGAACACTCATCGATGTGCGAGGAGAAGCAAATATTCGTAATCTACATCTCCGCTTTCAGCAGCTTTATCTCTTCTGCCGTCAACCCCGTCATATCCATGACCGATGCTTCATCCAAACCCTTTGCCAGCATCTTCCTGGCAATCTCAAGGCTTCGCAGGTTCATGCCCTTTTCCATGCCTTCCTTCATGCCCTTTTCCATGCCTATTTCTAAACCTTCAGCAAGGCCTTCTTGTTTTGCCGTATCAATAGAATTCTTGATATCCCGATATGCCTTCTTACTAGCTTCATACTCCCTCATTTCCTGCGGAGTAAACTTGGCTATCTCGGCTTCCTCGAAGAGGCGATCAAAGACCTTGTCGCACAGTTCTTTAGGGCGCTGGGTAAGCTTATAGAGGTTCTTCAGTGCATAGAGCCACTTCTCGTAGAGCGTATCCAGTTCTTCCAGGGGTTTGTTGAACTTGGAAATCTCTACATAAATATATTCGAGTTTGTCGTAAAATACTTTGTGGGTAGCTGTGTCGCACAACTGCACATGATGGCGGATTTTCTCCTTGTCAAATGCGTCCTCGTTCATGCTGAAGTTGAGCAGGGCTACGGTATAGACATGGTTAAGTTTGAAATCCCAGTCACTCCCCTTTGGTGCCTGTTCACGGATAGGGAAGGTTGAGTAGAAGAGGGCGCGATCCTTGAAATACGTCTGGTAGGCATTCTGCATTTCTACGATGAACTTCTCGCCGTTTTCACCCTCACAATATACATCAAAGATGGCTCTGCGGTCGGTATATACATCTCCCACATGCTCTGGGTTCAGATACGATACGTCCTTCACAACCTGTCTGCCATTAAACAAGCTGTTGAGGAAGCAAATGAGCAAATCCTTGTTCATTGCTGTTCCAAAAATTCGCTTGAAACCGAAATCGGTCAGCAAGCTGATGTATCTTTCTTCTACCTGCTTCATAATCATCTGTTTTAAAATTCTCAAGCGCAAAGTTACGACTTTATTTTCATATCTGATAGAGATTTTGGGGAAAAATTTCTGAAAAAGTTAGAGATTGCGTTTTTTATGTGAGAGGACAAGGGTCTTGATACCTGTTGGGTGGATAATATGGTTGTGGCTTTTCGATGTAAGTTCCCAGTCCATTCTATTTCCTGAAAATTTTTCGTAAGTTTTTATAAGATTTTGTGCGTTTATCACTATTTTTGATTATATTTGCAACCAATATGGAATTAACCTAAACAAAAGTGCAGATATGGTTATGAAACAGAAATTTAAACTCATATTTTATGGTGTAGGAGCGCTGATTTTATTGCCCCAATCCATTCATGCCCAATTTGTAAATATGGAGGGGTTGGACTCTTTACGCCTGTCGGGATCGGTGAGCGTGGTGGAACCTGAACTCCTGAAGAAAGGCATACTTCACAATGCCCTCGATGCCTTGAGTGGACAGACAGCCGGTGTCAATGTCACAACCAATGGACTTGACCGTATCGCCATGTTGAACGCTGTACGTGTTAGAGGTACTACTTCCATTATGGGAGGTAACGAACCACTTGTTATTATTGATGGCGTAACCTCTGATGTGGCTACACTTGCAACAATTTATCCTGCGGATATAGAAAGTTTTACGGTTCTGAAAAATGCCAGCGAAACAGCACTTTATGGTTCGCGCGGTGCTTCGGGTGTTATTCAGGTGAAAACCAAAAAGGGTACAGGTAAGGGATTTCAGATCTCTTATGAGGGTAGCTATGGCATCGAAGCTATGTATAAAAGTATGGAGATGCTCAATGCTGCTGAATATATTGCGGCTGCACAGAAGTTGGGATTGGAATATAATGACAAGGGATATGATACCAACTTCCGAAAGGCTATCACTCGAACAGGAAATATCCAAAACCATTATCTGGCTTTCAGTGGTGGAAATCCACAGAGCAACTATCGCGCTTCTTTTGGTTATATTGATCATAATACCATCATCCGTAGTAAGGGGTATCGCAATTTAGTGGCTAAGATTGATGTCACTCAGAAGGCATTTTATAATAGGCTGACGGGCGACTTCGGTGTATTTGGTTCTTCATATAAGAACAATGATATCTTTGACAGTCAGATGCTCTTCTATTCTGCCGATGCAATGAATCCTACCTATCCATTCGATAGAGAGAATGGCAGTTGGGTAAAGAATGGAGCGGCTTCGCAGGTGAATCCACCAGGAATCTTGCTGCAGGAGCGAAATGATAGTAAGAATATGAACTTCAATGGTCATCTGAAGCTGAAATATGATATCTGTGATTATCTGAATGTCACTGCATTCGGAGCATACGGCTATGCTTCCAATGAAAATAATCAGTTCTGTCCTACATGGGTTTGGGCGCAGGGCAATCTCTATCGTGGTGAATTCAAGAGTGAGGAATGGCTTGGTAATGTTTCCTTAAACTATCAGCATTCCTGGGGTATTCATCATCTCAAGGCGATGCTTGGCGCAGAATATCAGAAAGATATCCGAACTGGTTTCTGGACTTCTGCCAAGGGAATTACCAACAACGGGATGTATTATCACAATATAGGTGCTGCCGCCTCTCGTCCTTATGGAGGAACGGATAGCAACTATGAAGATCTGGCCTTAGCTTCTGTGATGGGGAATATCGACTACACCTTATTAAATAAATATAGCCTTTCGGTTTCCATGCGTGGTGATGGTTCTTCGATGGTGGGCGATGATCATACTTGGGGTTTCTTCCCATCCATCTCTCTTTCCTGGGATATGAAACAGGAAGAATGGCTCCGTCATATCAAGGATATTACGATGCTGAAACTCCGCACGGGCTATGGTAGGTCGGGTAATCTTGGTGGCATATCTGCTTATACCACAATGAACACGGTGAGACAGAACGGCATTGTTTCGGTGAACAGTTCGCCTACGGTGACGATGGGGATGATCAGCAACAACAATCCTGATTTGAAATGGGAAACACGTGCTACCTGGAACCTGGGTGCTGACCTCGGCTTGTGGAATAACCGGCTGGTTCTGACGGCTGAATATTACTATTCCAAGACTACGGATATGCTTTATGCCTATGACGTGCCTGTACCTCCATTCGCCTACGATAAACTGTTGGCGAATATCGGCTCGATGAGCAATCAGGGTTTAGAGATAGGCTTTTCTTTCACTCCTATCCAGAAGAAGGACATGGAACTGAACATCAATATGAATCTCTCTTGGCAGAAGAATAAACTCCTGTCGTTGAGCGGCGAATATGCTGGTATGCAGATGTCGGCAGCTGATGTGACGGCGATGGGTGCCTTGTCGGGTGCCGGGCAGCATGGCGGTTATAATAATGTGGTCTATCAGATTGTGGGGCAGCCGCTTGGTGTGTTCTATCTGCCTCATTGCAAGGGACTCGTGGAAGATGGCAACGGACATTATCGTTATGACATCGAAGACCTGGATCAGAATGGAACCGTTGATTTGAGTGATGGCGGTGATAGATATATTGCCGGACAGGCTACTCCTAAAGTAACGTTGGGCTCCAATATCAGTTTCCGTTATCACGACTGGTATCTCTCTCTGCAGATGAATGGTGCTTTCGGACATAAGATTTTCAACGGCACAGGATTGGCATACACCAATATGTCGAGTTTCCCGGATTACAATGTACTGAAGGGGGCACCAGAGAAGAATATCGTAGATCAGAATGTTTCTGATTATTGGCTGGAGAATGGTGATTATCTCAACTTCGAGTATCTTACCCTCGGCTACGACATTCCTATCAAGAAAGGGGTGATACAGTCGCTCAGGGTATCAGCGAGCGTGAATAATCTTGCCACAATCACCAGTTACAGCGGATTGACTCCGATAATCAACAGTTATGTGGTAAACAGCACGATGGGTATAGATGATAAGCGGACTTATCCTCTTTACAGAACCTTCTCGCTGGGTCTAAGTGTTCAATTCTAATGATAGATGAGTATGAAACGATATAGAATATTATCTGTTCTGATGGCAGTCTTGGCATTGACATCGTGTTTGAATGAGCATCCGAAAGATCAGCTCGACGAGGATGCCATCTATGGTTCTGCATCGGAGATTTATACCAATGCCGTAGCTTCACTCTATAATTATATAGGTGGAGCCAACGAGAGTGAAGGTATTCAGGGAACTTGTCGCGGCATCTACGATTATAATACGCTGACCACTGATGAGGCTATCATTCCAATCCGTGGCGGCGACTGGTATGATGGTGGTTTGTGGAATGCCATGTATCAGCATCGGTGGACAGAAGATGATGCTTCACTCTATGATACCTGGAAGTATCTCTATAAAGTGATAGTTCTGGCTAATAAGTCGCTTGATATCATTGATGCCAAGTCTTCCATGCTTACTGCCAGCCAGAAAGACAAATTCAAGGCTGAGGTTAGGGCTATCAGGGCTTTGATGTATTATGAGGCGATGGATATGTTTGGCAGGATCCCTGTTGTCTTGTCTTCGGGAGAATCGGAAATCTATCAAACTGCCTCGAAAATGTCAGATATCTCTTTGACAGATACGAACCTGTCGGCACAGAGCGAGCGAAGTGAAACTTTCCGGTTTATCTTCAGTGAACTGCAGCAGGTACTTCCTTATCTGTCGGAAGAACATAGTAATAAGGAAGGAAATTATTATGGCAGGATGACGCAGCCGGTAGTCAATTTCCTTTTGGCAAAGTTGGCTTTGAATGCAGAAATATATATGTTTGATGATTGGACCGAGGGGTATGCTAAACGTCCGAAGGGTAAGGATATTTATTTTATGGTGCAAACAGCCGATGGGGCTTATTCTCTGAAAGGCGGTAAGGCAAGCGAGCATCGCAGCATGAAGTTGAATGCCTGGGAAACCTGCATTTATTATTGTGATAAACTGGCGAGCGAAGGTTATGATTTGGAAGAAGATGATGCCTTCAATTTCTCTACGCATAATGAGACATCGAAGGAGAATATCTTCACGATTCCGATGGATAAGAATATCTATACCAATCAGTTCCATTATCTCTTCCGCTCTTATCACTATACACATGGCGGAGCCTTGGGATGGGGTAGTGAGAATGGTACTTGCGCCACAATCTCTACCATGAAAGCAAACCGCTATGGCGAAGCTGATGAAGATACCCGTTGCAGGATGAACTTTGTGGCAGGTGTGGTGGAAGTAGATGGTGAAAAACTTCTGATGGATAATGGTAAGCCATTGGAATATCAGCCTTTCGAAGTGGCTCAGAACCTGACCAACAGCAAGTATATCAAGACTGCTGGAGCGAGAATGGCAAAATATGAAGTGGATAGAACTTCGTATATGGATGGTAAGTTGCAGAGCAATGACATCGTTCTTTTCCGCTATGCAGACGTATTATTGATGAAAGCGGAGGCCAAGGTTCGTAATGGAGGAGAGGGTAATGTGGAACTGAATAGGGTTCGTTCCCGTGTAGGTATGCCAAACCGACAGGCTACGCTCGACAATATCCTGGAAGAACGATTATTAGAATTGGTGTGGGAAGGTTGGCGTCGTCAGGATCTTATCCGTTTCGGAAAGTTTACTGCAGCCTATGATCTTCGTATTCCTTTAGCTGGTGAGTCATCGGGTTATACCACCGTTTTCCCAATTCCTAAGAAATGTATGGAATTGAATAAAAAGTTGGTGCAGAACAAGGGGTATGAGAAATCATTATAAAGAGGTTTATACAAAAAATCATCGGATTCCGCAGAATCCGATGATTTTTTGTTATAACTGATAAAACTTCGTGAAAGCCTTGACGCAATACTCGTGGTCGATTACGCTACCTGTTTCTCGACAACTGTGCATGGCGAGGATGGCATTACCCATATCTACACCCTTCAAAGGAATAGAAGAAGCGAGGATGTTGCCAAGCGTACTTCCACCAGCTACATCACTGTGGTTTACAAATCGTTGGCATGGTACTCCGGCTGCATCGCAGATGCTGGCAAAGATGGCTGCTGATACAGCATCGCTTGCATACTTTTGTGCTGCATTGAACTTGATGACCGGACCGCCGCCAAGCATTGGGTGATTGGTCGGGTCGAACTTCTCACTATAATTAGGATGCCAAGCGTGGGCATTATCAGCAGAAATCATGAAAGCACGCTCTACTGCCTGGTAGTAAGCCTCCTCTGTGCCGCTCTGAGCAAGGGCAATGCGCTGGAGCATATGAGAGAGGAATGGACTTCCGGCACCCTGCTTGGTCTGAGATCCCGTTTCCTCATTGTCGAAGATGGCGAGAACACGAGTTGTTTCAAATGCCGAAGTATCAGATGATGAAGTGGCATCTGCTGCAATCATCGCCTCTACACCTGCCCAGCACATAGACAGATCGTCAAGTCTTCCTGAAGAGATGAATTCCTGATGCACACCGAAGGTGCAGGCAGGAGTGGCATCAGCCAGATAGAGGTCGAAGTCAAGAATATCTTCTTTCTTGATGTTCAGTTCGCCTGTAATTACATTCATCAGGAGATTTCCCTTCTCCAGTTCATCATTGATGATACCCAGGATAGGGAGAACATCCTTTTGCTTGCTCAATTTTACACCATCATTCACCTGGCGGTTGAAGTGGATGGCAAGATTGCTGATTTGCAGCAATGGGCGCTGGATATGAAGAAGGAGTGTCTGAGGATTCATGGCGTTCTCACCTTTTACTATCACTCTACCAGCTAAAGTCAAAGGGCGGTCGAACCAGGTTGACATGATAGGACCACCATACACCTCGGTATTTAGTTTCACGATGCCACCCTCACAAAGCATCTCTGCATTTGGCTTGATGCGGAAGGTAGGAGAATCGCAGTGAGCGCAAATCATGTGGAAACCGCCATCTGCCAATGATTTCTTACCGATTTGGAAAGCATAGATAGAGGAATCGTTCTTGGTAACAAAGAACTTGTCGCCAGCCTCAACCTTACCCAAAGGCTCCTGTGGGTTGATGCGATGGAAACCATTCTTCTCCAATTCTTCAGAGATATTCTTCACTGCCAGAAAGTTTACTGGAGAAGCGTCAAGGAAGGATAATAATCTTTTAATCATACTTTATGTCTTTATTCTGTTTTCAAATTGCCGAGTGCAGCTTATCTTATGCAAAGATAATGCAAATGAGCGCAATGAAAACCTGTTTTCAAATTGCCGAGTGCAGCTTATCTTATGCAAAAATACAACATTTATTTTATTTTATCTCATAATTCTACTTGTTTTTCATTTTTTTGTATTAACTTTGTTCCAAACTTTAATAATATAATGAAAAGATTACAATCATATATACTATTTATATTGTTGCTGTTGGCAACAGTTCTTCCGGCACATGGGCATATTTCCAGAAATATGTTCATGGTTTCCAACCTCAATACTGATAATGGACTGTCCAGTTCTCGTGTCTATTCTATTGTTGAGGCAGAGGATGGTGCTATGTGGATAAGTACTAAACGAGGGGTTGACCGATATAACGGGCAATTGGTTTCTAATTACACATTGGCTACAGAAATGCAGTATAGTGATGCCAGTGGCAGAAATATCAAATTGACCCAAGATCATCATCGGCAGATATATGCTTACGACAACAAGGGAAAAGTATATATATATAATAAGGTGAAAGATACGTTCGTCTTGAGATGTAATCTTCAGAAGATTCTTGGAGGGAGCATTGTATTGAACGAACTGTTGGTAGATGAAAAGGGCAACTTCTGGTTGGCTATGGATAAAGGTCTTTACTGCTTGTCAGCATCTGCTGACGGGAAGGAAATCGTTCGCGAGAAAGCTAAAGGTAGATTTATATTAAAAAATACCTATATTAATCATATCCAGTTTGTTGGTCAGAGACTCTTGATAGGAACTTCCAAAGATGTATATTGCTATTCGGTAGCTACACAGAAAATAGCAAAAAAAATAAGCGGTAGCTCTGTGGTTTCTTCTTATCATGATGTAGAGGGGCATCATATTTGGTTGGGTACTTTTCATGAAGGAGTGAAGGTGGTGGATGATAGAACTTGGAAGCCAATCAATTCTATAGCTTTCCATTCTTTACAGAACATTCCGCAGATTCCCGTACGTTCTATTATTTCATTTGATCATCAAACCATTCTGATGGCTGTAGATGGATCTGGAATCTATGCTTATGATAAGCTGAATAAACAAACCAAACTCTTACTGGATACAGATGGACGTCCTGGTAACATACTGAAGGGTAATGGTTTATATACTTTGTGCCGCGACCGCTTTGGAGATTTATGGGCAGGTTCTTATTCGGGAGGAGTAGATTTAGCCATTCCGATGGAACATACTCTGGAGTATATTACGCACGAGTATCTTAATAATCAATCGCTGTTAGATAATTGTGTGAACGATGTATTCCAAAGCCGCGATGGAAAAATATGGTATGCTACAGATAAAGGAGTAAGTGTTTATGATTCGCAGACTTATTCCTGGCATCATGGACTATATAATAAGGTGGCACTTACGATTTGTCAGACTGTTGATGGAAGGGTTCTGGTAGGTACTTATGGCAATGGTGTATATCAGGTGAACAGCGATGGAACCAGTATGCCTGCTTATTCTGTTAGTAATGGAAAGTTGAAGAGTGACTATGTATTCAGTCTTTTTACTGATAGCGAAGGCTATCTCTGGATAGGCTGTTTAGATGGTGATATGGCCTGTTTTCCCTCAGGAAAGAATATTTCCAGAGGAGTGGGGAAGACTGCTTTCTATCTGCCTGTCAACGAGGTACAATGCATTACCGAATCAAAGGATAAGCGCAGTATCGCAGTAGGAACTTCGCATGGTTGCTATCTGATAGATAAGCAGAATCCTATGCACCCACGCCGTTTTTTTTATCCAGGACAATATCCTGATAAAGACATCAATTTCTTTGTCAACAGTATGGTTTATCAGAATTCCAGTCATGTCTGGATAGGTACGGATGGTGGTGGACTTTATGATTATGACCTGACGACTAATAAGTTTAGAAACTATACTACCCAGGAGTCATTACCGTCTAATGCGGTTTATGGACTTATCAAGGGAAAGAATGGCAAGTTGTGGCTGAGCACAGATAAGGGGTTGGCCTTCATCTATCAGGGGAAGGTGGTAAATCTCAACTTCTTCAAGGGATTGGAACGTGAGTATAATCGTATGTCTGTGGCGTGTACTTCAGATGGCAGGATGCTTTTTGGCAGTAATGATGGCGTAGTGGCTTTGGCTCCGATGTTTGCCAAAGGATTGAATTATGCCGCTCCGCTTCGTATCCATCGTGTTGAGGTGGAAGGCGTAGAGCGTACCGACCAATGGAATGAAAGCCTCTTTGAGATGTTACAGGAAGGCACCTTGCAACTTCACCATCATGAGAATACGCTGATTGTTTCTTTCGAGAGCATCAATTATCAATATCAGCATGACATCCAATATCAATATTATTTGGAAGGATATGATCGTAACTGGAGTAAATTGTCTTCTTATCAGTTAGCACGATTTGTCAATTTACCTCCTGGCAACTATGTACTTTATGTCAAGGCTATTGGCAGAAGTAATGGTAGGGAATTGGGGGCAACATCCCTGAAAATTTCTATCGCTCAACCTTGGTGGAACACCTGGTGGGCATGGATTGTCTATCTCTGTATTCTGACAGCCATCTTATATTTTGCATGGCAGTATTATAAAGAACGATTGCAGCGCAGGTATTATGACGAGAAAATTAATTTCTTCGTCAATACAGCTCATAACATCCGTACTCCTTTAAGTCTGGTGTTGGCTCCTCTTGTTGATCTGTCTAAAGATTCTCACTTGAGTGAGAAGAGTCGTGTTTTTTTGGATATGGCGCAGCGCAACGGCAATAAACTGTTGAAGATGGTAACAGAATTGCTTGACTTCCAAAAGGTCGAGCAGTCGGCCGAACTGGTTCGTCTGCAAGATGTAGAATTGCCTATGTTCTTACGCTTGCAGGTGGAAAAATTTATAGTGGCAGCTCAGGAGAAGCATATTCATCTGAGTCTTGAAGCTTGTCCGCAGCATTTGGTTCATACAGATGTCAAGATGATGGATTTGATATTAGAAAATCTTCTTTCGAATGCTATCAAATATACACCTGAAGGTGGAAAGGTTACATTATCGGCTTCCATCGAAGGGAAGACTGCGCAGATTCTGGTGAGTGATACGGGTATTGGTATTCCGAAAGCAGAAATTAAGAATATCTTCAAGAGTTTCTTCCGAGCTTCAAATGCCGTGAATTCGCAAGAAATGGGAAGCGGATTGGGACTGATGCTTACCCGCCAACTCGTGAAGAAATTAGGTGGAAAACTTACTTTTGTTAGTGAAGAAGGCAAGGGTACTACCTTCCACGTAGTGTTACCTTTGGGGAATTCTGCAGCATCTTCAACTCAACCTGTAGAAGAGGTGCAAAATGTAGAGACCATATTTTCTAATCATCAAGATGTTCATGATGAGGAAAGGAAATCCGTGGCTTCTTCAGATGAACAGAATTCTGAAGTTTCGAAGGATACGCTTCTCTTTGTTGATGACAATGAAGATCTTCGTCAATACATCTGCATGACATTTAGTGATACTTATCGGGTGGTGGATGTAGAAAGTGGCGATGCTGCCTTGAAATATTTAGAAGAGGGCGGTGAATGTGATATTGTTGTTTCGGATGTGATGATGCCTGGTATGCAGGGTGATGTACTTTGCCAACGCATCAAGGAAAACAAGGATACTTCCTGGTTGCCTGTCATCCTGCTTACTGCTAAGGCAGGGCGCAATTTTATGATAGAAGGACTTGGATTGGGGGCGGATGATTATATAGCCAAGCCTTTCGATGCGACTATTCTTGCCAGCAAGATAGACAGTATGTTGAAGAATCGACACCGGTTGAGCCAATATTACATGGAACGAAGTCTTGCGCTTGTTAGAGGTGAGGTTTCTGCTAAATCAAATTCATCCAAACAGGTGATGGATTTGAATGCTGCTGATGAACCGATAGAAACTATCCAGGCTTCTGATGAGAATGAAGAGCAAGCTATTTTGAATCCACAAGACCAGGCTTTCGTTGAGAAAGCAACCCGTCTCGTTCTCGATAACTTGAGCGACACCGACTTCACCATCGACCGCCTTTGCCGGGAGATGGCGATGAGCCGTACGCTCTTTTATGGCAAGTTGAAGACACTGACAGGGCAAGGACCGCAAGATTTCATGCGACTCATCCGTTTGGAACAGGCTGCGATGTTCTTGAAACAGGGAGACAGCGTGTTGGATGTCTCTGTGAAAGCAGGTTTCGTGAATGTGAAGTACTTTAGTACTGTGTTTAAGAAACATTTTGGAGTATCTCCAAGTAAGTATCTGTAAATTAAGGCTTTAGTTAATATAAAGAGGTTTTGATTTAGACGAAATGTCTGAATTGAAACCTCTTTTGTTTGTTATCAAACCCTCTTGCTGTTCTTTTTACCTATCTTTGCAGCCAGATTCAGTTGCGTTATTGCAAACGGATTATTTTAAACTAAACAACAATAATAATAATAGTACACCTAATAAAAATGAAAAGGAACTTTTTGAAATTTTGCTTGATTATAACAAGCGCCTTCACCTGTTTTTCATGTGATGCAAGTACATCAATAAAGAGACCTTCTGTAGGTTCTGATGGCATTGGTGAATCTATTCCTACCGCCCAGCAATGGAACAAGGATGTAGTAGGTTGGAATCTCGGCAATCAATTCGAGTGCTCAGCTCCTGGACAGGATGGTGAGTCGATGCAGATTGGCAACCCTGATGGTTCCATCCATGCAGAGACAGCCTGGGGCAATCCCGTTGTTACCAAGAAGATGATACAAGCCGTGAAGAAGGCTGGTTTCAATGCCATCCGTATTCCAATCCGTTGGCAGTGCCACATTACCAACGCTCAGGCAATGAGCATCGACAAGGCTTGGATTGCTCGTATCAAGGAGGTAGTGGGGTGGTGTCTGGATAATGACCTCAAGGTTATCATCAATGTGCATCATGATAAGTGGCTCGAAGGTCGTCCTACCTATCAATATAAGGAAGAAAACTGCCAGAAACTTGCGCTCCTCTGGATGAATATCGCCTCTGAGTTTGCCAATTATGACAGTCGCTTGGCTTTCGCCGGTACCAATGAGGTTCACATCAGGGACAACTGGGGCAAGCCTACTGCCGAGAACCTCGAAGTGCAGAATGCTTACAATCAGATATTCGTGGATATGGTTCGTGCCACAGGCGGCAACAATGCCAAGCGCCACCTTATTTTACAGACTTACGTTTGCAACCCTTGGTTTGGCGTCGAGAATGGAGATTTCATCATTCCAAAGGATGCCGAAGGCAATGGCAACAACTATATGAGTGTGGAATTCCACTACTATCAGCCATGGAGCTACGCCGGCGATTGCACCTACGATTACTGGGGTGATGCTTACAAGGATGCTGGCAAGATACCTGCTGAAAACGAGAAGACGATGACGGATTTCTTCGACAAGGCGGTGAATACCTGGAGCAACAAAGGACTGGGTATCGTAATAGGAGAGTGGGGAGTAACCGATCATTATAAGTCAAACTCAGAGAAAGTGCATGAAAACATGACCTACTACTGTAAGTTCTTGACTACAGAGGCTCGCAAACGAGGCTTCTCTACTTTCGTTTGGGACAACAACCACTTCGGCAACGGCTCTGAGAAGTATGGCATCTTCGACCGTTTCAAGAGTATGAAGGTGAATGCTCCTTGGATTCTCGAAGGAATCTTTGGGAAAGAATAATGTTAAACTAAAAACAAAATATCAATTATGAGAAAGAAAACGATGTTTCTCGGCCTGCTCGGTGCAGGTTTGATGTGGATGCCTGCTTCAGCCATCCTCGCTGCCCAGATGAACAATGCTGCGATGAGCGTTCAGCAGAACCAAAGCATCAAGGGTACAGTGGTGGATGCCACTGGCGAAACCTTGATTGGCGCAAGCGTGAAGGTGGTTGGTACAACCAATGGTGTCGTTACCGATATGGATGGTAACTTTACGTTGAACTGCAAGCCTGGAGCAACGCTCGAAGTGAGCTACATCGGTTACAAGACGATGACCGTGAAAGCTGCAAATGGCATGAAAATCACGATGCAAGAGGATGGTAAGGCCTTGAATGAGGTAGTTGTCACCGCCCTCGGTATCAAACGAGACCGCAAGGCCCTCGGTTATGGCTTGGAGGAAGTGAAGGGTGAGGAACTCACCAAGGCGAAGGAAACCAACGTCATCAACTCTCTTTCAGGTAAGGTGGCTGGTCTTGTGGTACAGAACACCGCTGGCGGTGCTTCTGGTTCTACCCGCGTGCTTCTTCGTGGTAATACAGAAATGGCAGGCAATAACCAGCCTCTCTACGTGGTGGATGGTGTGCCTTTGGATAATACCAACTTTGGCAGTGCTGGTGAAGCTGGTGGTTATGACCTCGGTGATGGTATCTCTGCCATCAATCCTGACGACATCGAGACGATGACCGTATTGAAAGGTCCTGCTGCTTCTGCTCTCTATGGTAGCCGTGCTTCCCATGGTGTTATCTTGATTACGACCAAGAAGGCGGAGAAGGATAAGATTTCCGTGGAGTACAATGGTTCTTACACTGTCGATACCCAGTTGGCTAAGTGGGACGACATCCAGGAGATATATGGCGCTGGCTACAATGGCGAACTTCCTACATCCAGCACTTCTGGTACGAACTCCAGTTGGGGACCTAAGGCCGATGACTTCATGTTCAAGTATTTCGATGGCGAGGAACGTCCATTCATGATGCATCCTAACAATGCTTCTGGTTTCTTCCGTACAGGTTTCACCACTCAGAACTCTGCCATTCTCTCAGTTAATTCCGGTAAGACGGGTATGCGTTTCTCTGTTACCGATATGCGCAACAAGGACATCCTGCCTAACACCAATATGAGTCGTGACAACTTCAACCTCCGTGTGAATACCTCAGCTGGTCCTGTTGACTTCGACTTCACCGCCAACTATACTCGTGAGAAGGTAAAGAACCGTCCTGCCCTTGGTGACTCTCAGAGCAACGTGGGTAAGAACCTCATGACCCTGGCGGGTACCTACGACCAGGCTTGGCTGAAGCACTATGAGGATGCCGACGGCAACTACTCCAACTGGAATGGTAACGACCAGTATAACAAGAATCCATACTGGGATCTCTATAAGAACAGCAATACATCCGACAAGGACGTGTTCCGTTTTACGGGTAAGGCCATCTGGAACATCGGCAAGCACCTCAAGTTGCAGGGTACCATCGGTACCGACATCAACAGCATGAACTTCGAGGACTTCATCGCCAAGACAACTCCAGGTACTCCTGCCGGAAAGCTTACCGATCAAATCTTCAACAACCGCACACTCAACGCCGAGATACTCGCCCTCTACAACAACTCATGGGGCGACTTCGATGTCAACGCTACCGCTGGTGGTAACATCTTCAAGGTGAACAACAAGACCACTACCAACATCGGTCTCAACCAGCAGATGAATGGCATCCAGAACATCATGAACTATCAGGAACAGAACACTCGCGAGAGCATGTACAAGAAACAGATCAGCTCTCTCTATGCCAGTGCGAGCCTCGGCTACAAACATACTTACTATCTGGAGGGAACTCTCCGTGGAGATAAGTCTTCTACGCTCCCTTCTGGCAATAATACATATATATATCCTTCTGTATCTGGTAGCTTGGTATTCTCCGAGTTTATCAAGAACAAGAAGTTCATCAATTATGGTAAGATTCGCGCATCTTGGGCAAAGGTAGGTAGCGATACCGATCCATACCTGTTGGCACTCAACTATACCACGGGCAAGTACAGCTACGCGGGTTATACCATCGGTATGATAGCCAACTCAACACAGCCCAACAAGGATTTGAAGCCTACAATGACAGGTTCTTACGAGGTAGGTTTGGAGATGAAGTTCCTCAACGGACGCTTGGGCTTGGATGCCACCTATTACAACCAGAACTCCAAGAACCAGATTTTGAGCTTGGCTTCAACCACCACCTCTGGCTATGCTTACCGCCTCATCAATGCCGGTGAGATTCAGAACCAGGGTGTCGAGATTGCCCTCAATGCCCGTGCCTTGCAGATTAAGGACTTCGCTTGGGACTTGGGTGTCAACTTCTCGAAGAATACCAACAAGGTGAAGTCGCTCACCGATGGCATGGACTACTTCGAGTTGGCGAAGGCATACTGGTGCGGTGTTTCTGTAGGTGCCAAGGTAGGTGAGAACTATGGAGCTATCCGTGGACACGACTTCCTCTACAACGACAAGGGTCAGGTGGTTGTCGATGCAGCTACTGGTCTTCCAAAGATTGACCAGAAGATCAAGACCATCGGCAACTCTACTTGGGACTGGACAGGTGGTTTCTACTCAACCTTCAGCTACAAGAACTTCCGCCTCTCTGCTGCATTCGATGTGAAGGTAGGTGCCGACATCTACTCTATGTCTATGCGTTCTGCATACCAGACTGGTAAGGCAAAGGGAACATTGGCAGGTCGTGAGGAGTGGTACACTTCTGAGGAGGCTCGCAAGGCTTCGGGTATGGACCTTGCCGCATGGCGTGAGTCTGGCAACTGCAAGGGACTCGTAGTGGATGGTGTTATCGACAATGGTGATGGTACTTATCGCAAGAACGACATCGCCGTGAACCCTGAAGATTACTGGAAGCATGTGGCAAATGGCGTGCAGAGTGCCTTCGTTTACGACAACTCTTACGTGAAGTGTCGTGAGATTACTTTCGGCTATACCTTCCCAGAGAGCATCCTGGGCAAGTATGTCAAGGGCTTGACCGTATCCTTCGTGGCTCGTAACCCATTCATTGTTTGGAAGAACATTCCTAACATCGACCCAGACTCCAGCTACAATACTTCAGGTCTCGGTCTGGAATATGGTTCCCTGCCATCTCGCAAGAGTTATGGTTTGAACGTGAACGTGAAGTTCTAATCTCGAAAAAATAGAGTCAATTTCTTTAGAAGAGTTCTAATATATAATAAGGTAAGAAAATGAACAATATAATCAAGAAATATATAGGTAAGAGCAGCCTGATGATGGCTTTCGCCCTGATGGCAACCGGCACTGCGATGACTTCTTGCTCAGATGATACCTTGAGCAACATCAATACCGACAAGACCAAGGTGAGCGAGCTCGACCCTAACGCACAGTTGACAACAGCTTTGTTGCAGACTTACGGTGACTTCAGTCTGATGGATACCTACCGTAACTATATAACTGGTTTCCCACAGTATTTCGCTGGTGGTTGGAATGTAACCAATTATGCTGGTTCTAATTTCAGAGAAGATGATATATCCCGTCGAGTTTGGGACCGCTATTATGAAATCAGTATCAAGAACCTTGTGGATGCCATCCACAATTCTGCTGACAAGGCAAACTTGAATGCGGCACTTCGTATCCATCGTGTCTATCTCACGGCAGTTTTGGCAGATACCTACGGTGACGTGCCTTGTTCGGAGGCAGGTCTGGGTTATATCTCAGGTATCTCCACCCCTAAGTATGATACCGTAGAGGAGCTCTACAGCTGGTTCTTCGAGGAACTTGACGCTTGCGAGAAGCAGCTTGGCACAGGTACCGACCGCATTTCTGGTGATGTCACCAGCATGGGTGGTGATGTAGCTCAGTGGAAGAAGTATGCCAATGCACTCCGTATGCGCTATGCCATGCGCATTTCCGATGTTAATCCACAGAAGGCAAAGGAGGAGTTTGAGAAGGCTGTAGCTGCCGGTGCCATCGCCAGTGCAGCCGATGATGCTTATATCAAGTATGCTGATGCTCCATTTACCTATTATGATGGAGCCAACGACTACGATTTCCGTGCCAATGCATTGAGCGAGATTCTCTATGGTCAGGATGCCACATCGCCTACCATGGTATGCTCTACCTTGTTCTATCAGTTGCAGAAAACCAACGACCCTCGTCTCTATCGCATCTGCCGTCACTACTACAATATCAAGCGTAGTCAGGTGAAGCCAGATAAGGAGCAGAACATCGACTTGACCGATGATTTCCTGGCTTACTTCCAGAGCAAGAACCTCGGTGAGGAGCCTTGCAACCCTGGTGCAGCCTGGTACACAGACTGGATGAATCCAGCTACGTTGGATGACCTTCCTACTTTGAAGAAGTATGCAGAGATAGACGCGAACACTTATGCCAACTCTGATTATATAGCCCGAGCTAGTCGTCCTTGCCTGAACATCGACTTCGAGATGCCTTCTTGTCCTGGCGACTTGATGAGCTATGCTGAGGTGGAGTTCCTCAAGGCTGAGGCTGCAACCATGGGTTGGAATGTAGGTGGTGGTGATGCTGAGAGTCACTACGAGGCTGGTGTTCGTGCCAGCATGGAGTTGCTCAACAACTACTATCTTACATCCAACAAGATTTCCAAGGAAGAGATCAATGAGTTCATTGCTAACAACAAGTTGGGTGACAATCCTAAGGAGACCATCAACACCCAGGCTTGGATTCTCCACATGATGAACCCTTCTGAGGGTTGGGCTAACATGCGCCGCTCTGACTATCCTGCCATCTTGAATCGTGATCTCTTGACCAAGAATGGTTTCACTTATACGGATCCCGATTGGTCAATGCCTGTCCGCTTGCAGTATCCTGAGTTGGAAGCTCAGTACAACAATGCCAACTACAAGGCTGCCATCGAGCATATGGGTGGTACTGATGATTGGCACAAGAAGCTTTGGTGGGACAAGGCTGATGTAAAACTTCAGCCAGACTTCAATCCTCCATTCGGAAAGGGATATAGCAAGTAGTGTTTAATGTTAAGTGTTAAATGTTAAGTCTTATAGGACAATAGAATAGAATAATTAATTATGAATAAGACAATGAAACAATATAAGGGAAAAGTCTTGAAGGCTATGATGATGCTCTTAGCCGTGGGTTTCGCACTGGCTGGTACATCTACCTTGTCTTCTTGCTCTTCTGACGATGAACCATACTTCACTGTCAGCGAAGATGACGATCCACGTATCTTGAACACCGACTTGGCTGATTCCAAGATAGACCGCAAGACTAATTATAAGTTGGAAATCAAGGTGACTCCTGTTCACTACACCACTGTGACATGGTTGCTCGATGGCATTCAGATTTATGAAGGTACCACCATCGACCAGACTTTGCCTGTAGGTAATCATGAACTGAAGATTGTGGCAACCACCACCAAGGGCAAGAGCACATCCCGCACCTTGAACGTTACCGTGACTCCTGCTGCCGATGACCCAGCCCTGGGTACCAATGCCATCGAGCTTTGGGTAGCTCCAGGTGCTGAGACCACTATCCATAAGTGCAAGAATCTCGGTACAGTTACTAAAGTAATGGTAGGTGGCAAGGAAGTAGCCTTCGAGGTTCTCGAAGAGGGCACAGCCTTGAAGCTCACAGCTCCTACAGATTTGGAGAATGGTGACTATGATATCACTTTGGTAGATGGTGAGGGCAACCAGTTCCCTGGCGGAATCATCAAGGTAACCACCGAGGCTCGCCCATCTATGGAGAATACCCTCTGGGAAGGTGAGTTCTCTGTAACATGGGGCACTCCTTTCGAGGCCTTGAAGGATACCTTCCTCTCAAAGGTGAAGGCGGGTACTATCCTCCGTGTTTATGTGGATGGAAATGGCCAGGGTACCGCTACCACAGCTTGGTGGAACAACATCCTTACTGGTAAGGCCGACCCAGAACGTGGCGACATCATGGTGACTGGTCCTGCTACATGGGAGTTTGAACTGACCGACCTCTCTATCCAACTCTTGACAGAGCAGAATGGTTTCCTCCTCGTGGGTGACGGTTACACCGTAAAGAAAGTAACTATTGAATAACATATTAGAAAGATTTCCGTTTTTATCATAAAACGTCAAACCTTTACTGTTTATGAAGAAAATATTATTATCTATTTCAATGTTGGCATTGGCTTATACAGCCAGTGCCAATGTTCCAGTTATCAAGAGCGACCCTAAGATAGAGGCTCAGGTAGAACAAACCCTGAAGAAACTCACCTTGGAGGAAAAGATAGGTCAGATGATGGAATTGGTGACCGACCTCTTTGGTGCCAACGACAAGAACGGTGTGTTCTATATCGACGAGCACAAGACCGATTCTATCCTTTCCCGCTATAAGATTGGCTCTATCCTCAACGCTCCAAATACCTGCGCACCAACCGCCAAGCAGTGGGAGAAGTACATCGCGCAAATCCAGAAGATCTCGATGAAGCGCATCGGCATCCCTTGTGTCTTCGGTCTCGACCAGAACCATGGTTCTACTTATACACAGGGTGGAACCCTCTTCCCGCAGAACATCAATGTGGCTGCCACCTTCAATCGTGAGATAGCTCGCCGTTCGGCTGAGGCTACTGCTTATGAGACTCGTGCCGTGAGCGTGCCTTGGACTTACAGTCCTACCGTTGACCTCGGTCGTGATGCCCGTTGGCCTCGCATCTGGGAGAACTTTGGCGAGGATTGCTACCTCAGTTCAGAGATGGGCAAGGAGATGGTCTATGGTTTCCAGGGTGAGGACCCAAACAACATCGACCAGTATCACATTGCCACTTCAATGAAGCACTTCATGGGCTATGGTGTGCCTTGGACCGGTAAAGACCGTACGCCAGCCTATATCTCTCCAGCCGACTTGCGAGAGAAGCACTTCGCTCCTTTCCTGGCGGGTCTGCAGGCTGGAGCCTTGACCGTGATGGTGAATTCCGCTTCCGTCAACGGTATGCCGATGCATGCCAACAAGGAATTCCTGACAGGATGGCTGAAGGAAGAGACAGGATGGGATGGTGTGCTCATCACCGACTGGGCAGACATCAACAATCTCTATACTCGTGAGATGGTGGCAAAGGACAAGAAGGATGCGCTCCGCATCGCTATCAATGCCGGTATCGACATGATTATGGAACCTTATTCTTGCGATGCTTGTGGCTACCTTATCGAACTGGTGAAGGAAGGTAAGATTCCGATGAGTCGCATCGACGATGCCTGCCGTCGTGTGCTTCGCATGAAGTACCGTCTCGACCTCTTCAAGAACCCAACCCAGAAACTGAAGAATTATCCTAAGTTTGGTGGCGAGGAGTTTGCCAAGCTCGCCTTAGAGGGAGCTACCGAGAGTATGGTGCTCTTAAAGAACGAGAAATTGCAGGATGGCAATCCTGTCTTGCCTCTCGCCAAGGGCAAGAAGATTCTCCTCACGGGTCCTAATGCCAATCAGATGCGCTGCCTGGACGGTGGATGGAGCTATACCTGGCAGGGCCATCGTGCCGATGAGTTTGCCGGCAAGTATAACACCATCTATGAGGCTTTCTGCAATGAGTATGGCAAGGAGAATGTCATCTTGAACCAGGGTGTTACCTATAATGAGAAAGGTAAGTACTGGGAGGAGAATGAACCTCAGATTCAGGGCGCAGTTGATGCAGCAAAGAATGTTGATGTCATCGTTGCCTGCATCGGTGAGAACTCTTACACAGAGACTCCTGGCAACCTGACCGACCTCTGGCTTTCAGAGAACCAACGCAATCTCGTGAAGGAACTCGCCAAGACCGGTAAGCCTGTCGTTCTGGTATTGAATGAAGGTCGCCCTCGTCTCATCGCTGACATCGAACCATTGGCACAGGGCATTATCGACATCCTTATCCCTGGCAATATGGGCGGCGATGCCTTGGTTGGCTTGGTATCGGGCAAGTCAAACTTCAGTGGCAAGATGCCTTACACCTATCCTAAGGAAATCAATTCGCTCGCCAACTATGACTTCAAGAAGAGTGAGGAGGTGGGTACGATGGAGGGTGCTTACGATTACAATGCGAAGATTACCCAGCAGTGGGGCTTCGGATATGGTTTGAGCTACACCTCTTATCAATATAGCAACCTGAAGGTTTCCCAGTCTGACTTCCGCCACGGCGACATCATCAAGGTGAGCGTGGATGTGAAGAATACGGGCAAGGTGGCAGGCAAGGAGAGCGTTCTCCTGTTCAGCAGCGACCTTATTTCCAGCATGGTTCCTGATGGCCGACGCCTCCGTGCTTTCGATAAAATAGAGCTTCAGCCGGGTGAAACCAAGACTGTTACTTTCGATTTGAATGCCGATGATCTTGCTTTCGTAGGTTATGATGGCAAGTGGGTATTGGAGGAAGGCGATTTCAAGTTGATGATTGCCGACCAGAGTGCCGATATCCATTGTGAGAAAACTTATCAGTGGCAATCGGCTAACCGATAACCCAATCATGATGGATGACATGACAAAATCCTGAGCAACTTATTGTTGCTCAGGTGCTTATAAAAAATATTAAATGATAGTGATGAGGAATTAAGGTAATACAATTATTTTATGTAAAATGACTATATGAGTAAAAGAAAAGTTTATGTTGTCCCAGAGGTGAGGATTGTAGAGGTTTGTCAGGAGAATCTGATGAACAATCCTACGTCATGGAATGACGGCACTGATACGAAGTCGATTATCGAAGGTAATCCTGGCGAAAAAAGTAATTATGCCAAATGGCATGGTTTTAATGCGTGGGAAGATGATATTTAGTATTGATAATGTATTAAAAAATTATAAGATGAAGATGAAACTCTTTTTCCTCAAATCCGCAACCGCCCTCATAAGATGACACAGAGGTCAAAAAGGTAG
>SAMEA3663085__coassemble_167_pt1 | contig 32179 bp, 21 predicted proteins | sample SAMEA3663085__metabat2_high_PE_025 | metagenome-assembled genome bin SAMEA3663085 (sample SAMEA3663085) | pig gut metagenome | biome: pig gut; feature: pig-associated habitat; material: faeces | place: France | collected 2012
TATGAGGCTTTTTTTGTGAAAATATCTTATTGGTTGGATTTGTTTTACTATCTTTGCAGCATGGAACAGATATTACGTGAAATGATAGAAAAGATGGCGGGGCGAAAGATGGTTGTGCCTCGCGACTTCGCTTGGTTGAGCGAAAAGGTGGAGGAGCGTACCCAGCAGAGGGTGAGTGCTTCTACGTTGCGTCGATTCTGGGGATATGTGAGCGAAGGGGTTTCTGCCAGTAAGTTTACCAAGAATGTGCTGGCTAATTTTCTCGGTTATGCAGACTTTGAGGAGTTCGGATTGTCGCAAGGAACGGGAGAACGGCAGAGCCAGATGGTTATAGGCAAGGAAATATCTTGTGATGATCTTTATGAGGGACAGATGCTCAAACTTTCCTGGCTGCCCGACAGAACCTGCATCATCAGGTATCAGGGAAACGGAAGTTTCAGAGTTCTGTCATCTGAAAATACCAGATTGACGAAAGATGATACCTTCGAGTGCCATCATTTCATCAATCATGAGCCTGCTTATCTTCATGCCTGGAAACATGGAGTTGATAAACCGGTTACTTACGCTATAGGTAAGAAGAACGGCATCATCGTGGAGCATTACTTAGAAGTTTGAAATCTCGACAAGGTGGATTTCACATATCTCTCAGAGGTATAGGAGGACAGCTCATAGATGATATCGGTCTTCTTGCTGCCGACGATGTCTTTAGAGAATGTCTGTGGATATGTGGTCGTGATGAAATCATTGCTCTTATCTATAAACCGATAGAATGCCTCGCTCTTTTTCTCAACAGACCGGATGGTGTCTATGCCGGATTCCTTCCACATCTTGTCAATTGTCTTCTTGCCTTCGGATATGAGTTCGATGCTTTGCAAATGGGATGCAGAAGATGGCTCAGCAGCGATTGGCTGCAGGGAATGTTTGCTTTCGGAGAGTGGGGCAGCATCACCGGCTTGCTGGCGGATGACTGTATCCTTCTTGGCTTCGTGATGTGCCGGGGTGATGCTAATGTTCTTTTCCTGCTGATGCAGTAAAGGATAACTGATGAAACCTAATAAGATGATACAGGCCAAAACTACGATTGCGATACGCTTGATACCGGATGGATGGCTGTTTCTGCGAGCCATGAAATCTGCTTTTAGTTCGTCAACATTGGCATATCGCTGGGCTATGGGAACCTTGCAGCGCTTGATGATAGCTGTATAGGGCTTGCCAGGAAGTATCTTTTCCAGGATGCAACCGATACTGAAGATATCGTTGCGGATGTCTGCCTGTTGGGATACAATCTGTTCTGGTGAGATGTAGCCCTGTGTGCCGGCTGGCTGTTTGAGGATAGCAAAATCATCGGTATCTGAAAGTCCGAAATCGATGAGCTTTACATGATTTCCGTTATGGGTAATCATGATATTGGAAGGTTTTAAGTCTCTGTGTACTATCTGCTTGGCGTGGATGTAGTGTACGGCATCAAGTAGCTGGAGGAAAATAGCTTCTCCCTCAGTCTTGCTGCCGCTCCAGTGTTCCAGCGTGATACCATCTATCCATTCCATTACGATACAGGTACCCATTTCCGTTATTTCTTCCATGCTGTAGGCTGATACGATGTTGGGATGCTGCAGGGATATGAGGATATCGAACTCTTTGTGCAGCAGGTTCTTGTAGTTTTCGTCTTGACGGTATTGCTCCTTCAATCCTTTGAGCACCCACCATCTGCCATAGCGCTTAGCCTTGCAAAGAAGGTTGAATCCTTTGCAAGGTATGGGAGTAAAGTCAGAAAATTGCTCAGACCTTCTACTTTCTTCTATGACGATTCCAGAATATGAATCCATGTTATGCAGATTGGGTTGATAACTCGGTTGCAAAGTTAGCTAAAAGTTTCGAGAAAATTCTCTTTAGGGAGATTTTATTTTGAAATAGTAATCTATTTCTATAGTGATTCTGCTTCAGATATCGTAGGCTTGTGGGATGATTACTGATTACGATTACAGTTCGATTTTCCGCTCTATATAATACAATAACCCCCAACCCGCTATAGCGAAAAGCAGGTTGGGGGAATTATAATGATTCCGCTTTCTTTATGGAAATCTTCTCTGCGTTTCTGCATCTCAGCGAATGAGAGGCGATTTACAAAGGATACTCCTCGAAAGCATAGAGTACAGTGCTCAAGTAACGCTCACCTGTATCTGGCAAGAGGGCTACGATCTTCTTGCCCTTGTTTTCAGGACGCTTCGCAATCTCAGTGGCTGCAAAGGCTGCAGCTCCTGATGAGATTCCTACCAGCAAACCCTCGGTCTGAGCCAAATCACGACCAGCCTTGATGGCATCATCGTTCTGAATGTCCAATACCTCATCAATGTATTCAGAAGAGTAAGTCTCTGGAATGAAACCGGCTCCGATGCCCTGAATCTTGTGAGGACCGCTCTTTCCGCCGTTCAATACAGGCGATGTGGCTGGTTCTACGGCAATCACCTTCACGTTAGGATTCTGCTCCTTCAGATACTTGGCGATACCCGAAATGGTTCCACCGGTTCCTACACCGGCTACGAAGATATCAATCTCGCCATCTGTATCAGCCCAGATTTCAGGACCCGTTGTAGCATAGTGCTTGGCTGGGTTGGCTGGGTTGGTGAACTGTCCTAAAATCACAGAACCAGGGATGGAATCTCTCAACTCCTCGGCAGCCTTGATGGCACCCGGCATACCGTCTTTGCCGCTGGTCAATTTCACCTGTGCGCCGTAAGCCTTCACCAAGTTTCTGCGCTCGATACTCATCGTCTCAGGCATGGTGAGGATGAGGTGGTAGCCCTTCACGGCTGATACCAAAGCCAATCCTACACCTGTATTGCCACTGGTAGGTTCGATGATGGTAGCTCCCGGTTTGAGGAGTCCCTTCTGCTCTGCATCCTCGATCATAGCGAGGGCTATGCGGTCTTTTACACTTCCGCCTGGATTGAAGAATTCTACCTTAGCAATTACAGGAGTCTCCAAACCCTTGGATGCTGAATACTTACCCAATTCTACTAATGGGGTCTTACCGATTAAATCAGTAATCTGTTTATATATCTTTGCCATAATTTTTAAAATAAGTGAAGAGTGAAGAACGAAGAGTGAAGAATTCAAATGCTTTTCCTCTTTTCTTTAGCTTATCTTCTTTTTTTATATCAACCTCTTCTTTTTCTTCTCTATTAAAATTTATTAAATCTGATAATATTATTTTGTGAGGCGAAGGATATGAAGAGTAAAGTATTTGAATTCTTCACTCTTCACTCTTCGTTCTTCACTTAACATACGTGAATGCCTCGTCGAGTGCCTCAATCAAGTCGTCGATATTCTCGATACCGATGCTCAGACGAACGGTAGAAGGATAGATGTGCTGTTCCTCCAACTCCTCTGGACTCAACTGAGAGTGGGTGGTTGTTGCTGGGTGGATAACCAGTGACTTCACATCGGCAACGTTAGCCAACAATGAGAAGATGCGCAGGTGGTCGATGAATTCCCATGCCTCTTTCTCGCCGCCCTTGATATCGAAGGTGAAGATAGAGCCAGCACCGTTAGGGAAGAGCTTCTTGTAGAGCTCGTGGTCTGGATGAGAAGGAACGGCTGGGTGATTAACCTTAGCCACCTTAGGATTGTTCTCCAGATATTCTACCACCTTCAATGCATTCTGAACGTGACGCTCTACACGGAGGCTCAATGTCTCCAAGCCCTGAAGAAGAATCCAGGCATTGAATGGAGAGATGGTAGCACCGGTGTCACGAAGGATGACCGCACGGATACGGGTTACGAAGGCTGCTGCTCCGGCTACATCTGCGAATACGGCACCATGATAAGATGGATCTGGCTTGGCGAGAGTAGGGAACTTGTCGGCATTTGCCTTCCAGTCGAACTTACCGCCATCTACGATGACACCACCGAGAGATGAACCGTGACCGCCGATGAACTTGGTAGCTGAATGAACCACGATGTCTGCTCCGTGCTCGATAGGGCGGATGAGATATGGAGTGCCGAAGGTATTATCGATGATCAATGGGATGTTGTGGCGATGAGCAATCTCTGCCAACTTATCGATATCTGTCACATCAGAGTTTGGATTTCCGAAAGTCTCTGCATAGAGAGCCTTGGTATTGTCCTGAATGGCTGCCTCTACCTGCTCGAAGTTGCGAGGATCTACGATGGTGTAGCTTACACCCTGTGTAGATAATGTATGAGTGATGAGGTTATAAGTACCACCATAGATATTGTCGGCAGCTACGATGTGGTCGCCATTCTGAAGGATGTTCTGCAGAGCGTAGGTTACTGCGGCTGCACCAGAAGCGACTGCCAAACCTGCTACACCACCTTCGAGAGCAGCTACACGATCCTCGAATACACCCTGAGTAGAGTTGGTCAAGCGACCATAGATGTTACCAGCGTCACGGAGACCGAAGCGATCGGCAGCGTGCTGAGAGTTGCGGAACACATAACTTGTGGTCTGGTAGATAGGCACCGCACGAGCGTCGGTAGCTGGATCTGGATTTTCCTGACCTACATGCAACTGAAGTGTCTCAAAGCGAAGTTTCTTTTCTGTACTCATAATCTATGTCCTTTCTTTTTTAAATTTTACGTCAATATGTTCTTATTCATTTATATAAATATGTCGCCCAGAAATCAGATTGATGTTCTCTCTGAAAAACATTCTGATGTCTGTCTGAAAGTCATCATGCTGTTTGTTCTGATTGACGTTGCAAAGGTACGGCGATTTTTTGAGTTTAGAAATCGCACATGAGTAGTATTCCTGCTACCATGTTTGTGGTATTTGGGCGATTTTCGGCTAAAAAAGGGGTAAAATTATTTAATTTGGCCGATTATTTTTCCGTAATTTAGCCATTTTTTATTCCCGAATTTGGCATTATCAAAACCTTTACACTCTATAGACGTATGAAATTACTGAACTTTCGCATATCAGGAAGTTAAAGGAGTTAAGGAAGTTAAGGAGTTAAGACGTATGTCTTGCAGCTTAATAACTACGCCAAAAAGACTATTGTCTTAACTCCTCAGCGACCGTAGGGAGCGATAACTCCTTTAACTTCATTAACTTCTGAACTTGCGAAACTTGAATGAAATTATAAAATCGGACATCTTAAAAAAAATCCGAAAAATGCTTTCTTTTCCGAAGAAAATTATTATTTTTGCAGGCATACATATAAAATCTTACAATCGAAAACATTAAAAACTGAATGACTTATGGCATCAATAGTTTCTATTATTCCCATCGTATTGCTGTTCATCCTGATGCTCGGCTTCAAGATGGCAGGTCATAAGAGCGCCTTGCTGACGCTCGTGGTTACCGTGTTGCTTGCTCTCTTCGCAGCTTCGCCGCTGGGCATGATAGTTCCGGAACATGCGGATGATAGCGTTATCGCCCTGACGGGATGGGCGGTGGTGGAAGGCATCCTGAAGGCGGTGTTCCCGATTCTCATCATCATCCTGATGGCTATTTATAGCTATAATATCCTTGTGGAAAGCAAGCAGATTGAGGTAATCAAGAAACAGTTTACGTCGATTACCGATGATAAGGGACTGCTCGTGCTGCTCCTCGTATGGGGCTTCGGCGGACTGCTCGAAGGTATGGCGGGTTTTGGAACAGCGGTCGCGATACCTGCCGCCATCCTCATCGGACTCGGATTCAAACCGATGTTCTCGGCTCTGGTATCCTTGATAGGTAATACCGTGGCTACGGGATTTGGTGCCGTGGGTGTGCCGGTTACTACGCTCTGCAATGAGGTGGCTGAAAGCGGATCGGCTTCGGTGGCTCAGATTTGCGAGACTTCGGCATTCGCCATCATCCAGCTGTCACCTCTCTTTATCATCCTGCCTTTCATCATCCTGACGCTTACCGATAAGCACAATCTTATCAAGAATCTGATCATCGCCCTTTGGGTGGGAGTGATTTCCGTGGTAGTGCAGTTTGTATGCGGCTATTATCTCGGTTCGGAGACTCCAGCCATCATCGGTTCGTTGGCTGCCATTATTGCCATCATCGCATACGCCAAGGTGTTTGCCAGAAAGAGCAAGGTGCAGGATAAGGAAACTTTTACTTTCGCCGAGAGCCTGAAGGCATGGAGTGTTTACCTCTTTATATTGATATTCATCCTGGTTTCCGGAGCACTCTGTCCTCCGGTCAATGCTTTCCTCAAGAGTCATCTGGTGAGTGCGGTTCATCTGCCTGTGCTCGATAGCACCTTTAAGTTTGGCTGGATTTCCAATGCGGGCTTGATGCTTTTCCTGGGTGCTACGATCGGTGGATTGATACAAGGGTTGAGCCTCAAGAGACTGATGGTGATTCTTGCCCGTACCACGGTGAATCTGCGCAAGACGGTGGTGACCATTTGTTCGCTGATAGCCCTGGCGAGCGTGATGAACTATTCGGGAATGATTACTTCCATCGCCTCTGGATTGGTAGCTGTGACGGGTGATTTCTATCCTTTGGTAGCACCGATGATTGGTGCCATTGGAACCTTCGTAACGGGTTCTGATACCTCCTCGAATATCCTCTTTGCCAAGCTTCAGGCTCATGTTGCCAACCAGTTGGGTATGACAGGGCAGAGCACATTCTTCGGTATGGAGGGCGGTCAGGAGAACTGGCTGGTTGCTGCCAATACCACGGGAGCCACGGGCGGCAAGATGATCAGTCCGCAGAGCATCGCCATCGCTACTGCAGCCTGCGATATGGAGGGAAAGGATGGAGAGATTCTCCGTTCGGCTATCCCTTACGCCCTGTTGTATATCGTATTGGGCGGACTGATGGTTTACTTCGGTTGCTGATATTCTTTTCCTTATAAAACAAAACGGTCCTCATCTGTTATCTCAGATGGGGACAGTTTTGTTTATAAATTGACATTAAAGCCTTAAATCATTTAAGCTTTCCATCATTTACGCATGTCTCTTTTCGAAAGCGAGACTGTGGTCGTGAAGGTCGATATCATGCTTAGACTTGCTCTTCACTACGAGCCATACACCCGAGAAAACGAGCAGGGCTGCTATCGCCTGCATACCCTTGAACACGGCGAGACCCACGATGACACTCACGCTCACCGATACCAGAGGCTGCACATAATTATATACACTCACCACGGTAGGGCGCAGCGTCTTCTGTCCGATCATCATGCAGATGTAGGCCACGAAGGTGCCGAAGAATATCACATAGCCCGTCTCCCACCAAGTGCTCATCGGAACTTCAGCGAATGGAATGGCTGATACATGACCGATGGTGAATGGCCAGATGAAGAGTGTGGCCCAGAGAAACATCCACTTGTTGATGGTGAAGAGGGAATACTTCGACAGCAGATTCTTGAAGAGCGAGAGGTAGAGCGCAAAAGAGAGCTGAGCCGACATACAGAGCAGATCGCCCCAAATGTTGCCCACCTTCGCATTGCCCGCCGTGGCACTTGTCAGGATGATGATGCAGGCACCTGCACAGCCCGTCAGCACACCGAGCGCTTTCTTCCAGGTGATAGGTTCCTTCAGGATGAAGAAGGAGAGAATCATCGCAAAGATAGGCATCGAAGTAGTCATGATGCTGGAGTTGCTCGGAGAGGTCATGTTCAGTCCGATGGTATAAGAACACTGGTTGAAAACGAGGGCGAAAAGTCCTGCTGCAGCAAACATGAAGATATCTTTTACCGGTACGTGCTCCTTCTTGGTGAAGAGAGAAGCGAGCCAGAAGAGAATGGCACCGCCCAATACACGGAAGCTCACGAGGTCGATGCCGTCGATGCCGTGGAGCATGGCATCCTTGCCTACAGGAGCCATCAATCCCCAGAATGCACCGGAGCAGAAAAGACACAGGTGGGCGATGAGAGGTCGTTTGTTATCCATTTTTCTTTATTTATATTAAATTAGTCGATATTTATCGTTAAAATCGGGTGCAAAGGTACTAATTTTCAAGGAATTTTGCTATATTTGCGGTAGAAAATTTTAAAATAGGAGATGTTCTTATGCAGAAATACGCTGATTATATCAAACAGATTGAGATAGACTCTCTCTGGAGTGGTACCAAACATATTCTTTGGAACCTCGACCGCCGTGTCAATATCCTGAGTGGTGTAAACGGCGTGGGCAAGAGTACTATATTAAATAAGGTGGTGAAGGGCCTCGCTGCCGGTGGGGAATTCCCGAGCCACATGATCAAGGGGGTGCATCTCAAGGTGGAGCCTGAGGAAGCCAAGTGGATACGCTACGATGTGATTCGCTCGGTGGATAGGCCGCTGATGAATGCCGAGATGATCAACAAGATAGACCTCACGCTGGTCACAGAACTCGACTGGCAACTGTTCCAGTTGCAGCACAAGTATCTCGACTATCAGGTGAACATCGGCAATCGCATCATCGCCGTGCTACAGAGTGGTGATCCTGATGCAGCCGCCAAGGCACAGAAACTGAGTGAACCGAAGAGGATGTTCCAGGATATAGTGGACAGTCTCTTCAAGGATACGAGCAAGACCATCGTGCGCACAGCCAACGAGATCCGCTTCAATCAGATAGGCGAACAGCTCATGCCTTACCAGCTCTCTGCCGGCGAAAAGCAGATACTTGCTATCCTCCTCACCGTGCTGGTGGAGGACAATCAGCCTTACGTGCTCTTCATGGACGAACCGGAAATCAGTCTCCACTTCGAATGGCAGAAGCAGCTCATCGGACTGGTGCTCCAACTGAACCCTAACATCCAGATCATCATGACTACCCACAGTCCTGCCGTGGTCATGGATGGATGGACGGATAGGGTGACGGATGTGAGTGATATCACGATATAAGTGAAAAACGAAGAATGAAGAGTGAAGAATTCAAATGCTTTTCTCTTACATCTCTTCGCTTCACCAAATATTTAAAAGTAGGACAAGAGAATTCTTCACTCTTCACTTTTAACTCTTCACTTAAATTATGGCTAAACGTTTAACCGATAATATCAATTCCCTATACTTCGAGGCTGCCAACAGGATGACCTCGAAGAAGGCGAGACGTAAGATAGTGGCTTACGTCGAGAGCTATGATGACGTATTCTTCTGGCGGTCTGTACTTAGTAAGTTTGAGGATGAAACCCGCTATTTCGACATCATGCTACCTTCGCGCAACCAGCATCTGGACCGTGGCAAGAAGGCTGCGGTATCGAGCATGCTCAAGGGAGTGGGTAAGGATATGATAGCCTGCGTGGATGCCGACTACGATTATCTCCGACAGGGCACTACCGAGGCTTCGCAGATGATGCTCGAAAATCCATACATCTTCCATACCTATGCCTATGCCATTGAAAACTACCAGTGCTATGCCAAGGGACTGCACGAAACCTGCGTGATGGTGACGCTCAACGACCGTCGCATCTTCGACTTCGAGCATTTCCTGGAAGCTTATTCCCGTACGATATGGCCCCTCTTCGTTTGGCACATGCTTTTCTACATCCGTTTTCGCAAGATGTCGATGCATTTGGATATGGCTGAGTTTGACAAGGTGGTCGTGCTGCCATCCGTACGAATCAGAGACCCTCAATGGGCGATAGACTATCTCGCCAAGAAGGTGAGGGCAAAGCTCTTCCAACTGGAGCGTCATTTCCCGAAGCACAAGACCTACCTTCCCGAAATGGAAACTTATCTTCGCAACCTCGGGGTAATTGAGACCAATACCTATTTATATATACAGGGTCATCATCTCTTCGACCTGGTGGTAAGTCCCATCGTGCAGAGTGTATGTGATGCCCTGCGCAACGACCGCGAGAATGAAATCCGTGACCGTGCAATCCATTCCGAGCAGGCTCGCACCGAAATGGCTTGTTACGAGAACAGCTTGGGCAAAGTGAAAATGATGATGAAGAAGAATACCTTCTATCAGTTTGCTCCGGAATTCCAGAAGATACAGGCTGATATTGAGGAGTATTTGAAAAGGTGAAAAGGATTTTTAAAGGTAAAAAGGTAAAAAGAGCCTGGCGGGAATGTCATCTGCCTGCTTTCTTTTTACCTTTTTACTTTTTTACCTTTAAACTATACGTATGTCTCCAGGAACTTTAAGGTTCCTTCTACCTTCAATGTCTGGGTGCTGGCTGGCACTACGATACTTTCGCCGCCCTGGAGCGTAATCTCATTACCCTCGTTGTCGGTTATCTTAGCCTTGCCCTTCAGACCAATCAGAATCACGAAGCTGTCCAGTTCGGAATAGTCGAGAGTCATAGGCTCATCGAGATCATAAACGGCGGTGGTGAAGTATGGACACTTTACCATGCCAACCCCCTCGTTCTTCATCGGAGTATAATGCTGGCGATAGTCAGCCTGCACGGTGTAGTCGATGCACTCGGCAGCTTCCTTGGTGTGGAGCAGGCGATAGTTGCCATCCTTGTCCTTGCGCTTGAAGTCGTAGATGCGGTAGGTCACATCGCTGGTCTGCTGGATTTCAGCCACGAAACAGCCGGTTCCGATGGAATGAATTCTGCCTGCAGGAATAAAGAAGCAGTCGCCTTCCTTCACGTCATACTGAGCCAGTGCATTTGTGATGGTATCGTTCTCCACCATCTCCTTGTACTGCTCCGGTGTAATCTGCATCTTCAAGCCATTATAGAGTTTTGCGTCCGGTTCGCTTGGCAATGTATACCACATCTCGGTCTTGCCATGCTCCTTGCCCTGCTTGTGGGCAATCTCATCATTAGGATGCACCTGGATAGAGAGGTCGTTGTTGGCGTCAATAAACTTGATGAGCAATGGAAATTCATTTCCGAAACGCTTGTAGTTCTCCTCCCCAAGGAAACTTCCCTTGAGTTCTTTCACTACCTCATTGAGGCTCTTGCCCTGCATCTCGCCATCAGCTACGATGCTTTCATTGCCTGGTACTCCAGAGATTTCCCAACTTTCTCCCACCTTCTCCTGTTTTACGTCGAGATGTTTGAAAGCGATAATCTTACTGCCACCCCAGATGGTGGATTTTAATAGCGGTTGAAATTTTAATGGTTTCATGTTGTATGAAATTTTATTTAGTTGATAAAAATGTGCATGTGCACAGAATTCTCCCAAGGCAATCCGTCGTGTCAGGATATCCGCTCTGATGGGGAAAAGCCTTTCCGACTTTATACCTTATTATATATATAACGCTTTTCTTCAGGAAACTACTTAGTTAAAATATTGTTATTCTTCAGGAAACTACTTAGTTTAGTAAGCACTTTTGTTTCCTTTATCCGACAACTCATTCCGTATCTTAGTTCTCCTTCCAGAACGCCGGAGTAAAGATTACCAGCACACTGAAAATCTCAAGACGACCAATCAGCATCATCAGCGAGCAGAACCATTTAGCCAGGTCGGGCAGTTCGCTCCACGACATGGTAGGTCCGATTTCCGTACCTAAGGTAGGTCCTACATTACCCACGCAACTCAGCGTGATGGTGATGGCATTGGTATTGTCGATGCCCATCGCAATCATCGTGAAGGAGATGACCAGACAGATGATGAGATAGGTGGTGAGGAAGGCGAGCAGGGTGACACGCTTCTGCATCGGCACGTTGACACCGTCTATCTTCAGTGGCAGCACGGCATTCGGATGCAGAATCTGGCGGAACTCATTCTTCACCATTCTCACGAGCATCACGCCACGGATACATTTCAGTCCACCGCTTGTACTGCCCGAGCACGCTCCGAAGAACATACATGTAGCCAGGATAACCCAGGTGACATGAGGCCAGAGGGCGGCATCATCATTGAAGAGACCTGTGGTGGTGATAAACGAAACCACCTGGAATACGGAGCTGCGGAAGGCATGCTCCAGATCGTAGTTGCGCAGTGTAACCAGTTCTATCATGATGAAGGCGGTGAATGCCATGACAAGTAGGGTATAGAACTTGAATTCTGAATTCTTGAACAGATCCTTGATCTTGAACTTGATGACTGCTGCATAGAGCAGCGTGAAATTCACGCCCGAAAGGAAACAGAAGAAAGCACAGATGTATTCTAATGCCGGCGAATGGAAGAACTCAGTACTGCTGTTGTGAGTAGAGAAACCTCCCGTAGCCGTGGTGGTCATCGCGTAGTTGAAACTGTCGAAGAGATTCATTCCCGCTATATAATAGGAGAGGATGCATGCGATGGTGAGCACCAGGTAGATACTCCAGATCCATTTGGCAGAGGTGGAGAGACGGGGATGCAACTTAGACTTGATGGGTCCCGTGGCCTCTGCTGCAAACACCTTGGTCTGTCCTCCGACAAGCGAAGGCAGCAGGGCGATGGTGAAGAACACGATTCCTAATCCGCCTATCCACTGGGTGAGCGACCGCCAGAAGAGCAGTCCGTGGGGGAAACATTCCACATCGTCGAGGATGGTGGCTCCCGTGGTGGTAAATCCCGACATCGTCTCGAAGTAGGCATCCGTAAAACTGTGGATGTAACCGCTAATCATGAAGGGCAGCGTGCCGAAGAGACTGAAGACAATCCAGGAGAGTGAAACCACGAGATAGGCATCACGGCGCGACATCGTATTGTCGGCTCCATGACCTCTCCATTTCAATATCAGTCCGCCTCCGATGGTGGTAAGTGTAGCCACGATGAAGGCAAAGATGTCGTCCTGCTGATAGTAGAGAGCTACCAGCAGACTGATGAAGAGCAGGAATGCCTCGATGAAGAGGAGCTGTCCTAAGATCTTATATATCAGTTTACTGTTTATCATATAAAGTACTTCTCAATTTTCTTCATGTTGATGTTGTGGCAGAATACCATCACGGAGTCGCCCGGTTCTATCTGTGTATGTCCGGAAACGAGCATTCCCTCGCCCTTGCGCACCAGTCCGCCGATGGTTACACCGATAGGCATGCCGAGATCTTTCACTGGTTTCTTGGTTACCTTCGAACCCTCCTTGGCGATAAACTCAGCCACATCGGCATTGGCACTCATGAGGAAGCGCACGTTCATCACGTCGGCATCGAGCATCATCTGGTAGATATAGCTTGCTGCTATCGCCTTCTTGTTAATGATGGTACCGATATCGAGACTCTCAGCCATGCTCACGTAATCCACGTTTTCCACCGCAGCCACGGTCTTTCTCACTCCCAGTCGCTTGGCGGTGAGGCAGGCGAGGATATTGGTTTCGGCATTGCCGGTGAGTGCCACGAAAGCCTGAGTGCTCCTGATGCCCTCCTCGGTAAGCAGCGGAATATCGCGACCGTCGCCATGGATGATGAGCGTCTTCCGGTCGTCGAGGATGTCATTGAGATATTCACATCTGTGTTCATCTATCTCGATGATCTTGGTCTCCATATACTCCGGCATCTTCTTCACGGCTCTCACGGCAGTACGTCCGCCGCCCATGACCATCACGTTCTTCACATCCACATAATGCTCCTTGCCCACAATCTTGCGGATGTATGGGATATAGTTGCGGGTAGTCATGAAGTAAGCCAGGTCGTAGAGCTTCAGTTCATCATAACCGCCCGGGATGATAGTATCGCTGCCTCGCTTGATGGCTACCACATGGTAAGGGTCGTTGGGACCGCTGATGTCCTTGAGCGGCTTATTGAGAATTTCGCAGGTTTCGCGCAGTTTGATACCCAGCATGATGAGGGCACCATCGTGCACATCCCATCTCTGGCGCACCCAACTCATCTTCAGTCCGTTGTTGATATCCACGGCAGCAAGCATCTCCGGATAGATCAGTTTGTCGATGCCCAGTTCGCGGAAGAAATCCTGTGCCTGTTGGTCCATGTATTCCGGATTATCCACCTTGGCAACGGTGCGCTTGGCTCCGAGTTTCTTGGCAAGGATGCAGGAAGTGATGTTCTTGCTCTCCAACGGCGTTACGGCGATGAAGAGGTCGGCATCCTGTATGTCTGCATTCTGCAAAATTTTCAGACTGGTAGGCTGTCCCAGCATGGTGAGCAGATCATAGTCTGAACCGATGCTGGCGAGTCGTTCCTCGCTATCATCAATGAGCGTGATATCCTCCTTGCTTCTGGAGAGTAATCGGGCCAGATGGGTACCTATGGCGTATGCGCCTGCAATAATGATTTTCATTTTTGATTTTCTATTGTTTTTCTGATGGACTCATTGTCCAGACCGATGATTTCTCTCAGCTGGGCTACGGTTCCATGTTCTACAAATTCGTCTGGAATACCCATCCTCGTTATCTGTGGACGGTATCCGTGGTCGCTCATCCATTCCAGTATGGCAGATCCGAATCCTCCCTTTCTCACTCCGTCTTCGATGGTGATGATGCGGTCAAATTTCTTTGCGATTTCTTCGAGCAGTGCTTCATCGAGCGGCTTGAGGAATCGCATATCGTAGTGGGCAATGCTCAATGCAGAAGCTGTTTCTATTTCAGCAATCACCTTTTCCGCATCGTTTCCGATAGGTCCCAGGGTAAGTACCGCCACGTCATCGCCGTCTTTCAACTTGCGTCCGGTGCCGGTCTTGATTTCCTCCATCTCGTTCTTCCAATCTACCAGCACGCCCTTGCCTCTCGGATAGCGGATCACATAGCTGCCCTGTCCCGGGAGCTGGGCTGAGTACATCAGATTGCGCAGTTCATGCTCGTCCATAGGCGATGCGATGGTGAGATGGGGTATCGGGCGGAGCGCTGCCAGGTCGAAAGCACCGTGGTGGGTAGGTCCGTCTTCGCCTACCAGTCCGGCACGGTCCAGACAGAGTACTACAGGCAGATTGAGCAGTGCCATGTCGTGGATGATATTATCATAGGCTCTCTGTGCAAACGAACTGTAGATATTGCAGAAAGGTTGCAGTCCGTCCTTCGCCATACCTGCAGAGAAGGTCACGGCATGTCCTTCTGCGATACCCACGTCGAACACACGGTCGGGCATCGCCTTCATCATGATATTCATCGAGCAACCGGTAGGCATGGCAGGTGTCACGCCCACGATCTTCTGGTTTTTCTCCGCCAGTTCGAGCAGGGTATTTCCGAAAACATCCTGGAACTTAGGAGGCTGGTTGCTGGTATCAGCGATGATACGCTCTCCAGTCTCCGGGTCGAATTTGCCCGGCGCATGCCAGATGGTGGCACTCTTCTCGGCAGGTTCATAACCCTTGCCCTTGGTGGTATGGAGGTGCAGGATCTTAGGTCCCTTCATGTCCTTGAGCTGCATGAGAACCCTTACTACCTCCTTCACGTCATGACCATCGAAAGGTCCGAAATATCGGATGTTCATTCCCTCGAAGATGTTCTGCTGATGGCTGAGTGCCGACTTCAGTGCATTGTTGAGCCGTATGATGCCCTTCTTGCGATCTTCATTGAGATAGCCCTTGGAATGGAGCCACTGTGAAGCCTTGAAGCGCAACTTGTTGTAGGTTTCGTTGGTGTCGAGATTGAGGAGATATTTTTCCATACCTCCCACAGCCCGGTCGATACTCATATCATTATCATTCAGGATGATAAGCATGTTGTTGGGGGTGCTGGAAACATTATTGAGTCCCTCGAAGGCAAGTCCGCCACTCATGGCACCATCGCCTATCACCGCCACGGTATGCCTGTCCTCCTTGCCCGTCTTCTTGGCTGCCACCGCCATACCCAACGCTGCCGAGATGGAATTGCTGGCATGACCGCAGGCGAAGGTATCATATTCGCTCTCTAAGGGTGAAGGGAAAGGACGGATGCCGTGCAACTTCCTGTTAGTGCAGAAAGAATCGCGGCGACCGGTAAGAATCTTATGACCATAAGCCTGGTGGCCCACATCCCAAACGATGCGGTCCTCTGGAGTATTGAATACGTAATGTAGGGCTACAGTTATCTCGACTACGCCAAGTGAAGACGCAAAATGACCAGGATTTACGGCTACCTCGTCGATGATGTCTTCCCTCAGTTCCTTGCAGACTTGGGGAAGCTGGTCAATACTCAACTTCCTCAAATCGTCTGGGTATTTTATCTTGCTTAAAAGACTAAACTTTTCTTGATCCATGTGTTCAACTCGTGAATAACTCTGCAAAGATACTACTTTTTTACTAATCCTAATCATATTTATCCCGATAATTTCGGTTTTTCAGTTTTTTCTTTGTATTTTTGCACAGAAATGTTGCCTTTTGGTGGGGGAATTGCATCATAAAAGCATAAAAATGCTTTATAAAGGCATGGTAAAACATGATCAAGCAATATATAAGGTATAATGATGGCAAGTTAATTGCAAAATAATTGTAAAAAATAAGGATGACAGTACCCCAATCTATTCGTAAAAACGTAATAATAAACAAAATAACACATAATAATATGAGAAAAAATGTAATCTTGATGGGAGCCTTGCTGATGGCTTCTATGTCGATGATGGCGCAGACCGGTAAGGGTGGTATCTCTGCCCAGATGATCCAGCAGATGGAGAAATCACAGAAGGGCGGTATTGCCGAGAAGGCTCTCTTCAATGCCATTGCCAATAATAATATCGACGACCTGGTGAAAAATCCTGCCAATGCTGCTGCCGTGGATACTCATTTCAGTATCGAGACTCCACAGCAGTCTATCCACAACCAGTTGAGCTCTGGCCGATGCTGGATGTTCAGCGGTTTCAATGTGCTCCGCTCTAACTTCGCCCTCAACGACAAGCAGGGTAGAGTGGTGGAATTCTCGCAGGACTATCTCTTCTTCTACGACCAGTTGGAGAAGGCCAACCTCATGCTGCAGGGTGTTATCGACCTGGGCAAGAAGGATATCGAGGACCCTCAGGTGCAGTTCTTCTTCAAGAATCCGCTCAATGATGGCGGTACTTTCTGTGGTGTTGCCGATTTGGCGAGCAAGTATGGTCTCGTACCAATGAGTGCCCAGCCTGAGACTTTCTCAAGCAACAATACTTCCAAGATGAGCCGTCTCGTAAGCAGCAAGCTCCGTGAGTATGGTCTGGAACTCCGCAAGATGGTGGCTCAGGGCAAGAAGTCGGCAGCTATCCAGGCTCGCAAGAACGAAATGCTCGGTCAGGTTTATCACATGCTGAGTCTTACTCTCGGCGAACCGGTAAAGGAATTTACCTATGCTTTCCGCGACAAGGATGGCAAGCAGGTTGGTGAGGCGAAGAAGTATACTCCTAAGAGCTTCTATGAGGAAACCGTAGGCAAGGACCTGAACGGTACCTTCCTGATGGTGATGAACGATCCACGCCGTCCTTATCACAAGACCTACGAGGTGGAATACGACCGTCATACTTACGATGGTCACAAGGAAATCGCTGATCTCGCCATCGCTTCACTCAAGGGCGGACAGAAGATGTATTCCAGCTATGATGTGGGCAAGCAGCTCGACCGCAAGCGTGGTTATCTGGCTACCGACAACTTCGACTATGGTACTCTCTTCGGCACTTCCTTCGGTATGGACAAGGCTCAGCGCATCTCTACTTTCGACAGTGGTTCTACTCATGCCATGACCCTCACCGCTGTGGATCTCGATGCCAATGGCAAGCCGGTCAAGTGGAAGGTGGAAAACAGTTGGGGTGCTGACAATGGTTTCTCCGGTTGCTTCATCATGACCAACGACTGGTTTAATGAGTATATGTTCCGCTTGGTAGTAGATAAGAAATTTGCTTCAGAGCAGTTGCAGAAGGAATTCGACCAGAAGCCAACCATGCTGACTCCAGACGATCCGTTGTTCCAGATGGAAGATTAGTCTTGAAAAATAATAGGAGTATTCTCGGAATAATAGAACAGTTTCTGACGCAATAGAACAGTTCCTGATGCAATAGGAAAGTCCTCTAAATAATAGGAGTATTCCTGATTAAAATAGAATGTTCTTGATTCATATAGAAAAATGCAAGAGAAGAAAATCAGAGAGCGCATTATTTCGCTCGTCAATAAGGAGGTAGTTCCTGCCATCGGTTGTACAGAACCGATGGCTGTAGCATTGTGCACGGCAAAGGCCGCAACGACTTTAGGCAGACGTCCGGAACGCATCGAAGTGTTCTTGAGTCCTAATATGCTCAAGAATGCGATGGGCGTGGGAATCCCAGGCACGGGAATGATTGGCCTGCCTATCGCAGTTTCGTTGGGTGCCCTCATCGGCAAACCGGAATATGAGTTGGAGGTGCTGAAAGATCTCACTCCTGCCACGCTCGAACAGGGGAAGCGATACATCAATGATGCTGATATCGACATCAAGCTCAAGCAGGGAAATGGCGATAAACTCTATATAGAGGTTGTTTGCCGTGCTGGCAGCAACATGGCTATGGCCATTATCTCCGGTAGTCATACCCACTTTGTGTATGTGGAGCGCAATGGTGAGGTGGTGCTGGATAACCGTGGCGGTCATGGTGGAGCCGATGAAGAGGAGGATGATATCCAACTCAACTTCCGCCTGGTATATGATTTCGCCACTACGGCTCCGCTCGATGAAATCTCTTTCATCCTCAAGACCAAGGAGTATAATATGAAGGCTGCCGAGGAATCTATCAAAGGCAACTATGGCCACTGTTTGGGCAAGACAATGGACCGTCCGTTGAGTCATGGTATCTTCGGCGATAATATTTTCTCGCATATCATCTCCCGCACCGCTTCAGCCTGTGATGCCCGTATGGGTGGTGCCATGATTCCGGTGATGAGTAATAGCGGCAGCGGTAACCAGGGTATCTGTGCTACCAACCCAGTGGTGGTCTATGCCATGGAGAATGAGAATACCGAGGAAGAACTGATCCGTGCCCTGATGCTCAGTCATCTTACTGCCATCTACATCAAGCAGAGCTTAGGCAAGCTTTCAGCTCTTTGCGGTTGTGTGGTAGCCAGTACGGGCAGCAGTTGCGGCATTACCTATCTGATGGGTGGCGACTATACCCGCATCTGCAATTCAGTGAAGAACATGGTGGCCAACCTCACCGGTATGATCTGTGATGGAGCTAAACCAAGTTGTGCCTTGAAGATTTCCTCAGGAGTGAGTACTGCTCTCCTCTCAGCTCTCCTCTCTATGGAGGGCAAGTGCGTAACCTCTGCCGAGGGTATCGTAGATGATGATGTGGATAAGTGCATCCACAATCTGACATCCATTGGTGCTGATGCGATGAGAGCTACCGATGACATGGTGCTCGATATCATGACGCATAAGAGCTGCTAAACTTACAGAAAAGGGGATGAAATAGCCTTAAAATCCCTCTGTTTTTCTAAATATACAAAAGAAGTATCAAATTGTAAGCGTATTTATTGTTTTTGCTTACAATTTGATGCTTCTTTCTTTTTGTAATTTGTCTTTTTATAAGCTAATAAAACTTTTAATAACAAAATGCTGCCAAAAGTGCTCTATATGTTGGCAAATTGTTGTACTTTTGCACTCGAAAGATAACAAAGTGTAAATAACAATAAGTGTAATAACATATAGGAGAAAGTAACATGAAAAAGATCGAAGCTATCATCCGTAAGACAAAGTTTGAGGATGTAAAGGAAGCATTGCTTGCCGCCGACATCGAGTGGTTTTCTTACTATGACGTAAGAGGCGAAGGCAAGATGAGACAGGCTCGTATTTATCGTGGTGTCATGTATGATACCAGTAGTATCGAGCGAGTACTTTTGAATGTAGTCGTTCGCGATAAGAACGTAGAAAAAACTATTAATGCCATCCAGGAGGCTGCCCGTACAGGCGAGATTGGTGATGGTCGTATCTTTGTAATCCCTGTAGAGGATACCGTTCGCATCCGTACAGGTGAAAGAGGCGACATCGCACTCTATAATGCAGAGCAGGAGAAATAAACTTTGTTGAATAGGAGGAGAGAGATTTTACAACAACCAATCTGAGTCATATAAATGATATTTGAAATCAGATAGCTGATATATTGAAAGATTGGGATAACAACAACACTTTAAAGTTAAAAGATTATGAGTGTACAGGATTTAGGTATTTCATTAGATACCGTGTGGATGCTCTTAGCAGCCATGTTGGTCTTTTTCATGCAGCCGGGATTTGCCCTCTGTGAGGCGGGTTTTACCCGCAGTAAAAACACTGCGAACATCTTGTTCAAGAACTTCGTCGATTTCATGGTCGGTTCTGTTCTCTTCTGGTTCGTCGGTTTCGGATTTATGTTTGGTAGCGATGGTGCTGGATTTATTGGTATGCCAAACTTCGGCGACCTTTCTTTCTATCATGGCGATCTTCCTACTGAAGGTTTCCTGATGTTTGAAACAGTATTCTGCGCTACAAGTGCTACTATCGTTTCAGGTGCTATGGCAGAACGTACCAAGTTCTCTATATACTGCATCTATTCATTCTTCATTTCATTGGTTATCTATCCAGTAGAAGGTCACTGGACATGGGGTGGCGGCTGGCTTTGCAACGCCGATGCAGGTTCTTTCATGATGGATACCTTCGGTGCTGCCTTCCATGATTTCGCAGGTTCTGCTATCGTACATAGCGTAGGTGGTGTGCTCGCCTTGGTTGGTGCCATCTGTCTTGGCCCTCGTCTCGGTAAGTATCGCAACGGCAAGAGTACTGCTATTCCAGGTCACAACCTGATGGCTGCTGCCCTCGGTGTATTCATCCTCTGGTTTGGTTGGTTCGGTTTCAACCCAGGTTCTCAGCTCGCTGCTTCTGGTGAGGTTAACCGTGTTGCCATCAGCCATGTATTCCTGACAACCAACCTTGCTGCTGTTTGCGGTGGTCTCGGTACTATGTTTACTTCTTGGATTAAGTATGGCAAGCCATCATTCTCATTGACATTGAATGGTATCTTGGCTGGTTTGGTAGCCATCACAGCAGGTTGCGACTTGGTTAGCCCATTGGGTTCTGCCATCATCGGTCTCCTGGCTGGTATCATTCTGGTATTCTCTATCGAGTTTATCGATACCAAACTTCATATTGATGACCCTGTAGGTGCAAGTTCAGTACATGGTGTATGTGGTATCTTCGGTACATTGATGACTGGTCTCTTCGCCCTCGACGGTGGTGCTTTCTATGGCGGTGGCTTCGGCTTCTTCGGTGCACAGTGCTTCGGTATCCTCTGTATTGATATTTGGGCTGCAGTTACAGGTGTGATTCTCTTCTGGAGTATCAAGAAGATTGCTGGTCTGCGTGTTGACAAGCGTATTGAGGAAGAAGGTCTCGATATCTACGAGCACGGAGAGAGTTGCTACAACTAATCTCCCCGCAGATGAGATTTATCTCCTGCAGATAACATTTATCTGTTGCAGATAATTATATCGTCCCACAGATTTCACGGATTTCGCAGATTTTATATCATGTTGACATCTTTATAGTAGGCTGATGTCCTTGGAAGGAGGATGTTTCTGACAGGTTTTGTAATTTGAAAATAAGAGAGTATTGGATTATCTGGGAAATCCAGAAGATCTGGGAAATCCAGGAAATCTGTGAAAATCTGAAAACAGCGAAAATTTTGAAAACAGTGAGATCTGTGGGGTATTTTTTGTACCTTTGCATGTGCAAAACTGAATAGAGTTGTATTAACATTTAAATTGTGAGATTATGAAAAAGATTTTAGATATGAAAAAGATGAGTGTATTGGCACTCGGTTTGGTTGCTTTTGCTCCTGCTGCTTCTGCTCAGGATGAGGTGGAAACTACCATTGCTGCAGATGTTGTTAGTCAGTATATCTGGCGTGGTCAGGATCTCGGCAACGTATCACTCCAGCCTACTCTTGGTATCGGTTATAAGGGTTTCTCTTTGACTGGTTGGGGTAGTGTAGGTCTTTCCAAATGGGATGACACCAAGGAGTTCGATTTGACTGCTGCCTATTCCACTGGAGGTTTTACCATTGGTATTACTGATTATTGGTTCAATTCTGGTGACGGTCGCTATTTCGAGTATGATTCTCACAAGACTTCTCATGTTTTTGAGGCGAATGTTGGTTATGACTTTGGTCCTGTAGCCTTGAACTGGTACACCAACTTTGCTGGTGCAGATGGTCTCAACAAGAGTGGTGATCGTGCATATTCATCTTATGTAGAGGCTTCAGCTCCATTCAAATTGGGTGGATGCGACTGGACTGCTACCATTGGTGCCGTTCCTTATGCCACCTCTTTCTATTATGGTCATGAGGAAGGTGTGAAGGGTTTCGCAGTAACCAATGTTGCTGTCAAGGCTACCAAGGATATCAAGATTACTGATACCTTCAGTGTTCCTGTCTTTGCACAGATAGCAGCCAACCCAAGTAGCGAGAAGGCATATTTGGTTGTAGGTTTCACCTTGCAGCCATAAAGTAGGTTTACTGAACTTTCGCATATCAGGAAGTTAAAGGAGTTAAGGAAGTTAAGGAGTTAAGACGTATGTCTTGCAGCTTAATAACTACGCCAAAAAGACTATTGTCTTAACTCCTCAGCGACCGTAGGGAGCGATAACTCCTTTAACTTCTGAAATTATTAAAATAATCTCGATGATTCTGTAATAAGAGTTTAAGTTTTTATTATCTAAAGCCGATGGTCTTTCCTGACTGTCGGTTTTTTTGTGCCTTCCCATCTCCCATTTCCCATTTCTTTCCCGTTTCTCATTTCTCATTTCATCCTCATTTCTTTCTTCTTTTTTCTTCCTTCTTGCAATTTGTAATGTAAAAACAATAAAAACCTATCAGATTGAAAGTATATTATGTAAAATGCGTTATAGTTTGTAATATGTAGATTAATATTAGTACAAAATGAAACCATTTCTTTTCTTAATCTATCAAAAAGTAGTAATTTTGCACCCAAAATATAGCAAAATGATATTTTAAGCTAAAAGGATAGCATGAAATAAGCTATGATATTGTGTTATAAATAACCGTAAAAGAAAGGAAAGATATTATGTGTGGATTCGTATCTATCTTCAATATTCAGGAACAAACTCCTGAATTGAGACAGCAGGCACTCCGTATGAGTCAGAAGATTCGTCATCGTGGACCAGACTGGAGCGGCATTTACTGTGGTGGCTCAGCCATCTTGGCACATGAACGACTCAGCATCGTAGATCCAGAGTCTGGTCGCCAACCTTTGTTCTCACCTGACAAGAAACAGGTGCTTGCAGTGAACGGCGAAATCTACAATCATCAGAATATCCGTGCTCGATTTGCTGGCAAATACCAGTATCAGACTGGTTCCGACTGTGAGGTGGTGCTTTCACTCTATCGTGAAATGAGACAGGATAGCGACTTCGCTAACTTGATTTACACCGATGAGGATGCCATTCATGCTCGCATCTGCAAGATGATAGAACAACTCAACGGTATCTTTGCTTTCGCACTCTACGATGCAGAGAGAGATGAATTCCTCATCGCCCGCGACCCTATCGGTGTGATACCACTCTACATCGGATTTGATACAGATGGTAAGGTGCTTGTTGCCTCTGAACTCAAGGCACTCGAAGGACAGTGTGATCACTACGAGCCATTCCTCCCTGGACATTATTATTATAGTAAGACTCCGGGCATGAAGCGTTATTATACACGCGACTGGTTTGAATACAGTACCATGCTCAAGGAATATCATATAGATGAAAGCAAGTCTGCTGAAGAACAGATGGCTGAGGCTGAGATGGAGGATAGAAAACAGGCTGAGGCTACAGGCGGAAAAACTGCGGTGCAGGAAATTCATGATGCACTCGAAGCTTCTGTCAAGCGCCAGTTGATGAGCGATGTTCCTTACGGCGTACTCCTCAGTGGCGGTCTCGATTCATCAGTCATCTCTGCCATCGCACAGAAATACAGTACTTATCGTATTGAGAATGGTGAACAGACCAAGGCTTACTGGCCACGTCTGCACTCCTTTGCTGTAGGACTGAAAGGTGCACCAGACCTTGCTAAGGCTCGCCTCGTAGCAGAGCACATCGGTACCGTGCATCATGAGATCAACTATACCATACAGGAAGGTCTGGATGCCATCCGTGATGTCATCTATTTCATCGAGACCTACGATGTAACAACCGTTCGTGCATCTACCCCGATGTATCTGTTGGCAAGAGTCATCCGCAGTATGGGTATCAAGATGGTACTCTCTGGTGAGGGAGCAGATGAGGTATTCGGAGGATATCTCTATTTCCACAAAGCACCGAATGCCAAGGCTTTCCATGAGGAAACGGTCAGAAAACTTGGCAAACTCTATCTCTACGACTGTCTGAGAGCCAACAAGAGTCTGGCAGCCTGGGGTATCGAGGGCCGTGTACCTTTCCTCGACAAGGAATTCCTGGATGTGGCTATGGGCATGGACCCAGCCTTGAAGATGTGTCCGGGCAAGACCATAGAGAAGAAAGTAGTTCGTGAAGCCTTTGCTGATTTGCTGCCAGAGGAAGTAGCATGGCGACAGAAAGAGCAGTTCTCTGATGGAGTAGGTTACTCCTGGATAGATACGCTGAAGCAGATTACCGCTTCTGCCGTGAGTGATGAGCAGATGGCACATGCCGCCGAGCGATTCCCTATCAATCCTCCACAGAACAAGGAGGAGTACTATTACCGTTCTATCTTCGCTGAGCATTTCCCAAGCGACAGTGCTGCCAAGAGTGTGCCAAGTGTACCAAGCGTAGCCTGCTCTACAGCCGAAGCCCTTGCCTGGGATGCTTCTTTCAAAAACCAGAACGACCCAAGCGGACGAGCTGTTGCCGGAGTTCACGAGAAAGCGTATAAATTAAAGTGAAGAGTGAAGAACGAAGAGTGAAGAATTCAAGTGAAGAATCATTTAACATTCAACATTCAACATTAAAATAGATAGTTATAAATAACCGATATAAAACGAACAAGAAATGGAAAAAGGATTGTACAGTTCAGCCTATGAGCACGATGCGTGTGGCGTAGGTATGGTGGTTAACATCCACGGAAACAAGAGCCATGAGCTGGTCGATAACGCCTTGAAAGTTCTCGAAAATATGCGCCACCGTGGTGCTGAGGGAGCCGACAACAAGACGGGTGATGGCGCTGGTATCATGCTCCAGATTCCACATGAGTTTATTCTTCTTCAGGGTATCCCAGTACCAGAAAAAGGTAAATATGGTACGGGTCTTATCTTCTTGCCTAAAGACGAGAAGAAACAGCAGGAAATCCTCTCTATCATGATTGAGGAGATTGAGCGCGAGGGATTGCAGCTGATGCACCTCCGCAATGTTCCTACCAACCCTGAGTGTCTCGGTGAAGCTGCTTTGAGCAATGAACCTGCCATCAAGCAGATTTTCATCACCGGTGTTACTGACGACAAGGTGCCTGTTTTCGAGCGCACTCTCTATCTCATCCGCAAACGCATTGAGAAACGTGTCAGTGATCCTGATTTCTATATCTGTTCGTTGTCTAATTCGAACATCGTCTATAAGGGTATGTTGAGCAGCCTCCAGTTGCGCCAATACTATCCTGACTTAACCAATAATTATTTCACAAGCGGTTTGGCATTGGTTCACTCCCGCTTCTCTACCAACACCTTCCCTACATGGAGTCTGGCGCAGCCATTCCGTCTCCTTGCCCATAATGGTGAAATCAACACCATCCGTGGCAACCGTGCCTGGATGAAGGCTCGTGAGAGTGTGTTGAGCAGTGAGGCTCTGGGCGATATCCGTGAGATTTCTCCTATCGTTCAGCCTAACATGAGTGACTCTGCAAGCCTCGATAATGTTTTCGAGTTCTTCGTGATGAGCGGTCTGTCATTGCCTCACGCTATGGCAGTGATGGTGCCAGAGAGCTTCAACGACAAGAACCCTATTTCTGAGGATCTGAAGGCTTTCTATGAGTATCACTCTATCCTGATGGAACCATGGGATGGTCCTGCTGCCTTGCTCTTCAGCGATGGCCGCTACGCCGGTGGTATGCTCGATAGAAATGGTTTGCGCCCAGCACGCTATACCATCACCAAGAATGATATGATGGTTGTGGCTTCTGAGGTAGGTGTCATGGATTTCGATCCTACTGAGATTGCAGAGAAGGGTCGCTTGCAGCCTGGTAAGATTCTCCTCATCGATACACAGGAAGGTAAGATCTACTACGATGGTGAAATCAAGGAGCGTCTGGCTGCCCAGCATCCATATCGCCAGTGGTTGAACACCAACCGTATTGAACTGGAGAAACTTCGCAGTGGTCGTAAGGTGGAAAATGGTGTAGAAAACCTCACTCGCAAGGAATTGGAATTCGGTTTTGGCGAGGAAGATATCGACGGTACTATCATCCCAATGGCTACCAAGGGTCAGGAACCTACTGCATCTATGGGTAATGATACTCCGCTTGCTGTACTTTCCGACCAGCCACAGATTTTCTTCAACTACTTCCGTCAGCAGTTTGCACAGGTTACCAACCCTGCCATCGACTCCATTCGTGAGAACCTCGTGATGAGTCTTACCGAGTATATCGGTAGAGTAGGTTCCGGCATCCTGAACCCAGACGAAAGCAACTGCAAGATGGTCCGTCTGCCACATCCTATCCTGACCAATACCCAGCTGGATATCCTTCAGAATATCCGCTACAAGGGCTTCAATACCGTCAAGCTCCACATGCTCTTCGAAACCGCCAAGGGCGAAGCAGGACTGCATGAGGCTCTGGATGAACTCTGCAAGGAGGCTGCCAAGAGCGTGGATGATGGCTACAACTACATCATCTTGAGCGACCGTGGCGTGGATGAGACCCATGCTGCCATCCCATCTCTGCTCGCCGTAAGCGCCGTACATCATTATCTGATTGATGCCGGCAAGCGTGTGCAGACAGCCCTCATCGTAGAAAGTGGTGAAATTCGTGAGGTAATGCATGCAGCCCTCTTGTTGGGTTACGGTGCATCAGCCCTCTGTCCATACTTGACATACGCCATCCTCGACGACCTCGTAAAGAAGGGAAAGATTCAGGAGGATTATCATACAGCCGAACAGAATTACATCAAGGCTGTGAAGAAGGGCTTGTTCAAGATTATGGCTAAGATGGGTATCTCTACCATCCGCAGTTACCGTGGTGCAAAGATCTTCGAGAGCATCGGTTTGAGCGAGAGCCTCCTGAAGAGCTACTTCGGAACAGAGGTGAGTACCATCGGCGGTATCGGACTTGAGACCATCGCCCGTGATGCCATCCGCCTGCACGACAAGGCATTCGAGACCAAGAAGCTCGACTTCCTGCCAAACATGGGACAGTTCCACTACCGCAAGGACGGTATCAAGCACGCTTGGAACCCAGAGACTATCGCTACTTTGCAGCTCGCAACACGCAAGGGCGATTACGATCTCTTCAAGAAATATACACATCTCGTTGACGATAAGCAGGAGCCTATCTTCATCCGCGACTTCTTCAGTTTCCGCAAGAATCCTATTTCTATCGACAAGGTAGAGCCAGTAGAGGAAATCGTGAAGCACTTCGTTACCGGTGCGATGAGTTTCGGTGCCCTCTCCAAGGAGGCCCACGAGGCAATGGCACTCGCCATGAACGCCCTCGGTGCTCGAAGCAATACCGGTGAAGGTGGTGAGGATAACGAGCGATTCCACTCTACACAGGATGGTATCAGCCTCTCCAGCAAAACCAAGCAGGTGGCTTCCGGTCGATTCGGTGTGACAACAGAATATCTCGTGAATGCAGAGGAAATCCAGATCAAGGTGGCACAGGGTGCTAAACCGGGTGAGGGTGGTCAGTTGCCTGGCTTCAAGGTCAACGAGGTCATCGCCAAGACCCGTCACTCTATCCCTGGCATCAGCTTGATTTCTCCTCCACCTCATCACGATATCTACAGTATCGAGGATTTGGCTCAGCTCATCTTCGACCTCAAGAATGTGAACCCTAAGGCTGCTATCTCTGTCAAATTGGTGGCTGAGAGTGGTGTGGGTACTATCGCTGCCGGTGTGGCTAAGGCAAAGGCCGACCTCATCGTCATCTCTGGTGCTGAGGGTGGTACAGGTGCCAGCCCTGCATCCAGTATGCGTTTCGCAGGTATCTCTCCTGAAATCGGACTTTCTGAGACTCAGCAGACTTTGGTGAAGAACGGTCTTCGTGGACAGGTTCGCCTGCAGGTGGATGGCCAGTTGAAGAGCGGTCGTGACATCATCCTCATGGCTTTGCTCGGTGCAGAGGAATTCAGTTTCGGTACTGCAGCCCTCATCGTCTTGGGTTGTGTGATGATGCGTAAGTGTAACTTGAATACCTGTCCTATGGGTGTTGCCACACAGGATCCTAAGCTTCGTGCTCACTTCCGTGGCAGTTACAAATATCTCATCAACTACTTCCGCTTCCTCGCCGAGGAGGTTCGTGAGTACTTGGCAGAGATGGGTTACACCTCTTTGAATGATATCATCGGTCATACTGAACTCATCGTTCGCAAGACTGATGAGGAGATTGTTCCTGCCACAGGTCCTGATGCCGTAGAGCCAGAGGTGGCTAAGAGCATCAAGGAGAAGGCAGACTTGCTCGACTTCACACGTCTCTTGCATCGTGAGACAGGTCATTGCTCACTCTATCATACTACCGAGCAGATTCATGATCTCGACAATGTGCTCGACCAGCAACTGATTCGTGGTGCCCAGCGTGCCATCGAAAATCAGGAGGAGGTGAACCTCGACTTCGCCATCAAGAATACCGACCGTGCTGCCGGTGTGATGCTCAGTGGTATGATTGCCGAGAAATATGGTGAGGCAGGTCTTCCTGATAAGACAGTGAATGTGAAGTTCAAGGGTTCTGCAGGTCAGAGCTTCGGAGCATTCTTGGTAAAGGGTGTCGATTTCAAGTTGGAAGGCGAGACCAATGACTATTTTGCAAAGGGACTTTCAGGAGGTCGTATTTCCATCCTTCCTCCTATCCGCAGTAATTTCTCTGCCGAGGATAACATCATCGCAGGTAACACCGGTCTCTATGGTGCCACAAGTGGTGAGTTGTATATCAACGGTAAGGTGGGTGAGCGCTTCGGAGTACGTAACTCAGGTGCCGTAGCTGTCATCGAGGGTGCTGGCGACCACTGCTGTGAATATATGACAGGTGGTAGAGTCGTAGTACTTGGCGAGACAGGTCGCAACTTTGCAGCAGGTATGAGTGGTGGTGTAGCCTATGTATGGGATAAGAACCACAACTTCGATTATTTCTGTAATATGGATATGGTGGAAATCAACCTCGTGGAAGACAGCACCTATCGCAAGGAGTTGCACGAGCTCATCCGTCAGCACTATCTCTATACAGGCAGTAAACTCGCCCGTACCATGCTTGATGACTGGAATCACTACGTAGAGGACTTCATCCAGGTAGTGCCAATCGAATACAAGCGTGTTCTCCAGGAGGAGCAGGTAAAGAAGTTGCAGCAGAAGATTGCGGATATGCAGCGAGACTATTAATAAAGTGAAGAACGAAGAGTGAAGAGTGAAGAATTCAAATGCTTTGCTCCTTATCTCTTCGCTTCACGTCATAAAATTAATAAATTAGAGGAAAAGGACAAGGTAGCATTCGGAAGAATATAGTAAATGGATGCGATGGAGAGATATGCACATGAATTCTTCACTCTTCGTTCTTCACTCTTCACTTAATTTTTCAAGATGGGAAATCCAAAAGCATTTTTGACTATACCTCGCAAAGAAGCAGGTTATAGACCAATTCACGATAGAATCCTCGATTTCAGCGAGGTAGAACAGACATTGAACAGCAACGACCGCCGTCAGCAGGCTTCCCGTTGCATGGATTGTGGTGTGCCTTTCTGCCACTGGGCTTGTCCATTGGGCAACAAGGCACCGGAGTGGAACGATGCGCTCTACAAGGGCGACTGGGAGTTGGCTTACCGACTCCTCAATTCCACCAACGACTTCCCAGAGTTCACAGGACGTATCTGTCCTGCACTCTGTGAGAAGGCTTGTATCTTGAATCTCATGGACCATGAGCCAACCACCAACCGTGAGGATGAGTGCGCCATTGTGGAGCACGCCTTCTCTGAGGATTATGTGCATGTTGAGATTCCAGAGCGTAATGGCAAGACCGTGGCAGTCATCGGTGCCGGTCCTGCAGGATTGGTTGCAGCCAATCAGTTGAACCACAAGGGATATAAGGTAGCAGTCTTTGAGGCACGTGAGAATGCCGGAGGCTTGTTGCGCTATGGTATTCCAAACTTCAAGCTCAACAAGAGTATCATCGACCGTCGCCTCCGTCTTCTCGAAGAGGAAGGCATCGAGTTCAAATACAATCAGCAGATAGATGTCACCAAGTTGCCAGAGGGCTTTGATGCCTACGTGGTATCTACGGGTACTCCTACAGCCCGCGACCTGAAGATTCCAGGACGAGAATTGAAGGGTGTTTATTTCGCCCTCGAACTCCTCTCTCAGCAGAACCGAGTCCTTGCAGGCATGGAGTTCTCTAAGGACGAACTGGTCAACTGCAAGGGCAAGGATGTCTTGGTTATCGGTGGTGGTGATACTGGTTCCGACTGTATCGGTACGGCTCATCGTCAGGGTTGCAAGAGTGTAACTCAGATTGAGATCATGCCTAAGCCAGTAGAGGGTCCTGAGGATCCTAAGAATCCTTGGCCAAACTGGCCTCGCACACTGAAGACTACATCCAGTCATGAGGAAGGATGTACACGTCGCTGGAACATCAACTCATTGGAGTTCCTCGGCAAGAATGGAAAGTTGACGGGTGTGAAGGTTCAGCCTATCGATTGGAAGCCAAACCCAGAGGGTGGTCGCCCATTGATGGTAGAAGCAGGAGAGCCAGAAATCATCAAGGCAGAGGCTGTATTCTTGGCCATGGGCTTCCTGAAGCCACAGCAGCCTGAGTTTGCAGAGAATGTCTTCGTGGCAGGTGATGCAGCAAATGGAGCTTCTCTGGTAGTAAGAGCTATGGCAAGTGGTAGAAAGATTGCAGCTCAGGTAGATAAGTACCTGACTCGATAATTCCTGGATATATTATCGGTTATTTTTTAACTATAAGTAAGTGGTGGGAGGCCAGACCTTGAGATGAGGTTTGCCTCCCTTTTTATAGCCATTACTTAGTAATACATTCAATGATTTTGACCAGAAATACCTTTGACCATGATGACCGAAGTACAATATGAAGAACATAATACACGTGAAAGATTTCATGATATTTTTGATTTTTTACCATAAATTCTTGTTGGTTTAATAATAAAGTTGTATTTTTGCGGAGAAAAGATTTAAATACAGAAGATTATGAAAGATTTTACTTTAAGAAAAAGGTTCTTAGATTGTAAAAGCGGAACCCGCAGCTCTTTTAAGGGCTTTATTATGCTTGTTGTTATGATGCTCATGATGGCAAGTTCTGCGATGGCTGAAGTCATAGATGGACTTCGTTATGTGCTGGATTCAGAAACGAAGACAGCTACGCTTCTTCCTAAAATGGAAGGAAAATATTCTGGTGATATTATTATTCCAGAGAAGGTTAAGGGTAATGATGGGGTAGAGTATGTTGTTACTTCATTGGGCGCGTCTTGCTTCGAATGGTGCAGTGGCTTGACCTCTATCACCATCCCTTCATCTGTTACTTCATTGGGTGATGGTTGCTTCTCTGATTGCAGTGGCTTAACCTCTATCACCCTCCCTTCATCTGTTACTTCATTGGGTGAATGTTGCTTCTCTGGTTGCAGTGGCTTAACCTCTATCACCATCCCTTCATCTGTTACTTCATTGGGTGTGTCTTGCTTCTCTGGTTGCAGTGGCTTAACCTCTATCACCATCCCTTCATCTGTTACTTCATTGGGTGTGTCTTGCTTCTCTGGTTGCAGTGGCTTAACCTCTATCACCATCCCTTCATCTGTTACTTCATTGGGTGTGTCTTGCTTCTCTGGTTGCAGTGGCTTAACCTCTATCACCATCCCTTCATCTGTTACTTCATTGGGTGGGTATTGCTTCTCTGGTTGCAGTGGCTTAACCTCTATCACCATCCCTTCATCTGTTACATCATTGAGTGATGTTTGCTTCCGAGGTTGCAGTGGCTTAACCTCTATCACCATCCCTTCATCTGTTACTTCATTGGGTTACGATTGCTTCCGAGGTTGCAGTGGCTTAACCTCTATCACCATCCCTTCATCTGTTACTTCATTGGGTTACGATTGCTTCTATGGTTGCCAAAAGATGGAAATTGTTTATTTTAAAGGTAAAAAATGTAATTCAAGTTACAAAGACTTATATATACCACAGACAAGCATAATCAAGGTTCCAACAGAATACCTTCAGGAATATAAAGATGCCTTTGGCTCTGATTATCAATATATCTATGCTTGGAATCCAGGCGAAACAGGAGAAGATAGCAAGCCTGTTACTCAATGCTCCACACCATCTATTTCTTGCGAATCAGGCAAGTTGAAGTTCACTTGCGAAACAACAGGAGCAAAGTATCATTATACAATAACTGATACAGATATTAAGTCTGATGCGC